>ENA-UBDJ01000104-UBDJ01000104.1-human-gut-metagenome-genome-assembly--contig:-NODE-104-length-47011-cov-6.488926_pt1 | contig 47011 bp, 34 predicted proteins | sample MGYA00244279_ERZ654774 | MGnify/ENA primary metagenome ERZ654774 (study PRJEB26926, sample SAMN06164701) | human gut metagenome | biome: ENVO:00009003; feature: ENVO:2100002; material: ENVO:00002003...
GTTCCCGGCGCTGCTGCGAGGCAGCGCCGGATTCCGCGGAAAGGATCAGAATTAGTTAGCAGGCTCTTCAGGGTGCAGCTCGATCGTCACGTTGGCGGTCATCGTGCCCCACTTGTGGCTAACGGTAACCGGGATGAAGAGCTTCACGGTTTTCTCGACCTTCACTCCGTTGATGTTCTTGAAGACAAGCTTCGAGCCATCCTTGGTGATGCAGTTCACACCGAAACGGTCTTCAGCCTTGATCGTGGCGGTCTGTGCCGTGATCGTCCCATCCACTACGTAGTTGCCGCTGGCATCTTTCTTCAGGTTGGTCTTGGCATTGGCCAGATCCCATGCGGGGGCATTCACTGCATAGTAAACATAGAGGTCGGCAGCGTATTTCTCCTTCTCGTCCGTACCGGTCGTCACCTCAGCCACGATGTAGTCCTTGAAGTCGGTCATGGTGAAGGCCTTCGAGCAGTCAACCTCGGAACCGCTGATGATCTGGTCTACGAAGTAGGCGTCGGTCAGCTCGGTGTTGATCTTCAGAGGCTCGACGAAGTATACGTTGAAGTCCGTCAGCTCGATGTGGTTATAGGGGTTGATCGCAGCCCATACCTTGAGCGTAGCCTGCTGCTTCAGGATCCCGATACCGGCTTCGTTGTTGAGCACCTGTACGGTGATGTCGGCAGCGGCGGCGGTATTGACGGCACCCGGGTTCGTGGTTGCGGGAGCATACCAGTTGTCACCCATACCGTTGTAGTTGAGCTTGACAGCATCCATAGCACCCTTCTTCAGCGTGTAGCCCGTCTTGTCGGCTTCACCGGCAGGTTCGGTCGTCAGCGCAGGTGCATAACCAGTGGCCGGCTGCGTCTTGGCGAACTGAATATCCCATTTGCCGCAGGGCAGCAGGTTCGTGACCGGCTTGCTGTCGGCGAACAGACGGTCGAGTTCATAGCGGTATGCGCAGGTCGAATATGCGCCGGGCGTATTGAACTGGATCGGGTAAACATAAGCCAAGTCGTAATCCGAGTGCCAGAACGAAGAGTCGTAACCGTAGATCTCAGGCAGCGTCGGCATCTTGATGTTCACAACGAACGAGAAGGTCAGTTTGCCCTGGTATACGTTCTGTGCAGGGATCGTCACATTGACAACCTTCTTCACTTCCTTGCCATCGATCAGGTCGGCGATCACGTTGCCGATCTGCTCGGTCGTCAGCGTCCAGGTGAAGGCGGCAGCGGACTCGGCAGCAGTAGCGTCGAAGTTGTAAAGCAGCTCGACACCGTCGGCAGCAACCTGAGCCACGCTACCTACGTTTCTATCGTCGGTAGTGGCGATTTCGGGAGCGGCATAGGTTGCGATGAACTCAGCCTGCGACAGACCGTTCTCACCGAGTTTGCCAAGTACCTTGGTAACCATCTCTTCCCAAGTGAACGAACCCTTGAAGGCATCGCAAGTCAACGTGTAGTCGAACGTCTTGAGAACCTTCAGGTCAACCGGAGCGATCTTCTCCTTCAGCCACTGTACCTTGAAATAACGAACGTCAACGACGGCGTTCTTGTTGTTCACGTCAACCAGCTCGACACGTACGATCGGCGTCTTGTCGATAGCAGCCTGGTTGTTAGTCGTGCCGTCGGGCAGTTTCGAGGTCAGCGTCCACGCGCCGTCCGTATTGGCTACGCTGGCGAATTTCTGCTGGTCGGTATCGTTGTCACCTACCTTGTAAGGCTTGGTCGGCAGTACGAAGCGGAACTCGAGGCCGGCAGCCTTGAGCGCTTCCTTGGTGATCTCTTTGGCTTCATCATCGTCGATATAGCAACCGGTAACCATCGACAGCAGGTCTATCGGCTTGTTGTATGCTTCGGTGAACGAAGGATCGGCAGCCTGTGCAGCCTCATAATCAGCCGAGAAGTGATAGTGATCCGCTGCTCCATCGCACTCGAATTCACCGTCCTCGCTCTTGTCCGAGTTCAGGTCGATCAGGGCGGCGATTTTCGGCTCGATGGCCGTTTCGGTCAGCGCAACATAGTCCGAATATACGGCAGTGCCTACTTCGCCTTCGCCGAGATATTTGTCTGCGAGAGGTACTTTCAGGGCAGCCGTGTAGATGTGTTTTGCATCCAGCGTAAGGGCGGTACCTGCCGTCTTCTTCACGTCCACGGTCAGCACACCGCCTGCGATATCCCACGAAGCGACGTTCAGCAGTTGCTCGTTGACGGCAGCGCGCGTACGAACCTCAGCCTTCTCGAATACGAAGCTGGGATCCTTGATGTCCTCTTTGGTAACGACCGAGGGACTTACGTTGTAACGTACCGAAGTAGCCGAAGCAGCAGTCGTCGAAGTCGTCGTACCCTGTGCCACGGTCTCTGTCGATGCGGTCGAGGTTACTTTCCATGCCTCGTACGACAGCGATTTCAGCTCGATGGTTTCGATGCCGTTGACATACAGGTCGGGAATCAGCAACACACTAGTCAGACGACCGGAGATCATGGCCTGCAGGTCTGCGACAGCGTCGCTGACAGCCTCGGCAATAGCCTTGTTGATGAAACCGTCCTCTTTCGTAATGGCATCCTCGAGGTATTGCTTGATCTTGGTGTCGTAGTCGTTGATCGCCTGGGTCAGCTTGGTCTCGTTGACGAGGTTGGCCGAAGCGACGGCAGCGTCGAACGAAGTCTTGAATGCATCCTTGCAAGCGTCGCCGGCAGCAGTGATAGCTGCGTCCTTTGCTGCGTTGATGGCATCCTGAATAGCCTTCTCCGTCGTGAATTCACCAAGATTGTTCGTAACAGCCGCTACGGCGTCACCCACATATTTGGTAGTTGCATACGAAGAGAGCGTCGTGTTCAGATAGCTCTTCGTAACATAATTGTCCGAAAGATCCTTTTCGATGGCGTCGATGTCCTTCTGGAGTTGATCCTGTGCCTTTTCCAGAGCCTCGATATCCTTGGCATTGGCGTCTGCGTCACTCTTGAGTTCGTCGATCCGTTTTCCGAGAGCTTCATCGGCGCTCTTCAGGTTGTCGACTGCAGTCTGCAACGAACTGAGTTGCGACTCCAGAGTTGCAATTTTACCGGTGGTCAACTCATCGATGCGATCGTTGATTTTGTCGATGTCGTCGTCGTAATCTTTACAACCGACACCGACTAACATTGTTCCCGTGAGGAACAGTGCAAGAAATTTTCTGAATAAGTTTTTTTTCATAGTAATGAAGAATTGAAATGGAATTGTTTTTTAGTGTTGACGCATTTAGTTTTATCAATAGAGTGACGCTTGCTATTTTTCATCCGCAGAGCCTGTCTTTTTATGGTATTTTATAGACTTTTCAGACCATCAAACACGTTATTTGTATTAAGCGACGCATTCTTATAATTAGTTGACGCATTAAATTTTCCAGTTGTGACACCATAGTCGGTGGTATCATATATGATACGCATGGTGCAAATATATATATAAAAATTTGCACAACAAAATTTTTATCCAAATTTTTGAAATGGGAGTTGTTTACGAGGAGGAGATATCCTATATCTCTTCCAGGATCAGAGAGTTGAGGAAGGAGCGACGTCTGACGGTACAGGAACTTGCATACCGTTGCGACATGGAAAGATCCAATTTGAGCCGTATCGAAGCGGGACGTACGAACCTTACGGTCAAAACGATGTGTATCATTTGTAATGCGCTGAGTGTGAGCCTGCGCGATGTAATTCGCTAAAAGGGATATACCTATATTTATATATCCCGGCCTTATCGTCCGAAGGGTTCTTTTTTTGGGCATTTTCGGTAATTTATCGTATATTTACGACCGAAACAAAATAAGGTACAGCCATTTGTGAACACTATCGATTTGATCGTCTGCCTCATGCTGGTGTTAGCCGTCTGGAACGGTTGGCGCCAAGGATTTGTCATGCAGGTATGTTCGTTGGCTGGAATCATCGCAGGCATCTGGGTTGCTTCACGTTACGGTGCCGAAGTCGGCGCCTGGCTCAAGCTTGACGAGACGATTTCAGCTGCCGGAGGATTCGTCGTGGTGCTCCTGGCGGTCGTCCTGCTGGTAGCCATCGCAGGACGGCTGGTACGCAAGTTGTGCCACTTTGCGGGGTTCGGGATAGCCGATATCGTACTGGGCATCGCCGTATCCGTTTTGAAATACATGCTGCTGCTGAGCGTCCTGTTTTCGGCGTTCGACACGCTGAACGAGGACTACACCCTGATCGGGGCCCGTACGATCGAGAAATCAAAAAGTTACAAACCCGTCATGCGCCTCTCCGAGCGTATTTTCCCGTTCCTGGAGTGGGTCGGCGAACAGGTGCCGCGGCAGGCGCAGGAGCAGGACGAAGAATAGCCGATGGGAAAACGGTTCACAGGCGTGGTGATACGCGCCACAGGGAGTTGGTACGAGGTGCTGCGCGACGGGGAGGCCGTCCGCTGCCGCATCCGCGGGCGCCTGCGTCTGAAAGGCATCCGGTCGACAAACCCGGTGGTGGTGGGCGACCAGGTCACCTGCGAGTCCGACGACGGGGGCGACTACGTCATCTGCGACATCTGCCCCCGCCGCAACTATGTGATCCGCCGGGCTTCGAACCTGTCGAAGGAGTCCCATATCATTGCCGCGAACATCGACCAGGCACTGTTGCTGGCGACATTGCGGGCTCCGGAAACGGCTACGGAGTTCGTAGACCGTTTCCTGGTGACCTGCGAGGCCTACAAGGTGCCCGTTACGATCGCGCTTTCGAAAGCCGATCTGCAGGAGCCGGCGGCCATGGCGGAATTCCGCGCCGTATACGAAGGTGCCGGATACCGCGTGCTGGAGGTTTCGGCCACGGAAGGTGTCGGCGTCGAAGCGGTCTGCGAACTGCTCGAAGGCCGCGTGACGCTGTTGTCGGGAAATTCGGGCGTCGGAAAATCGACGCTCATACATGCCATCGACCCGTCGCTCGACATCCGTACGGGGGAGATCTCCGACAGCCATCATAAAGGGCGTCATACCACGACCTTCTCGACGATGTATCCGCTGGCCGGGGGTGGGGCGGTGATCGACACACCCGGCATCAAGGGGTTCGGACTGATCGACATCGACGATGCGGAGCTGTGGCACTATTTCCCGGAGATGATGCGCGCCGCACCCGATTGCCGCTTCTACAACTGCACCCACACCCATGAGCCGGGGTGCGCCGTGGTCGAAGCGGTCAGGGAGGGGAAAATCGCCTGCGCCCGCTACGAGAGTTACCTGAAAATCCTCGATGAAGATGAAAAATACCGCAAATAGGGACACCGCCTGGTATGGCGCGCGTACGGCCTGCCTTGCGGAATTCATGACCCCCGAACGCAATGAGGTACTTCGCCGCACGGTCGCCATGCGTACACGCTACATGACCGTTATGGCCGAAAACATGTACCACGGGCAGAATGCAGCGGCGCTGATCCGCCATTGCGAGGCCTTCGGCATACAGGAGATGCACACCGTCGAGACACTCTGCAGATTCGACCCCAATCCCGATATCGCCCGCGGCACCGACCAATGGGTCGACGTGCAGCGCCATCGCTCTACCGCCGAGGCGCTCGCCGCACTGCGCCGGGACGGGTACCGCATCGTGGCGACGACACCCCACCGCGAGGATGCGACGCCCGAGACTTTCGACGTCACGCGCGGGCCGTTCGCATTGGTCTTCGGCACCGAGCACGCCGGAATATCCGACGAAGTCATCGCAGGGGCGGACGAATTCCTGCGCATCCCGATGTGCGGCATGGTCGAAAGCCTGAACGTTTCGGCATCGGCCGCAATCCTGATCTACATGCTCTCGGAGCGGGTACGGCTCACGGTCGGCGACTGGCGCATGGACGAGGCGCGGCAGGCCGAAGTGCTCTACCGCTGGATGATGTCCAGCGTGAAGGATGCCGGGGGAATCCTCGCCCGAAAATTCGGAAACCGACCATGAATACCATCCTCAGAAAACAATTCCTGGCCCATGTCGGCCAGACCTCGCCGTCCCCGATGCTGGTCGAAGTGGCGCGCGCCGAAGGGTCGTTCTTCTATACGCCCGAAGGGAAACGCTATTACGACCTGGTCGCCGGAGTATCGGTGAGCAACGTCGGGCACTGCAATCCTGCCGTCGTGAAGGCCGTACAAGAACAGGCCGCGCGTTACATGCACGTCATGGTCTACGGCGAGCTGGTCGAAACGCCGCAGGTGGAGTATGCCGCAAAGGTGGCCTCGCTGCTTCCGGGCGGGCTGTCGAGCCTCTATTTCGTCAATTCGGGCGCCGAGGCGGTCGAAGGGGCACTCAAACTGGCCAAACGCTATACGGGGCGCACGGAGCTGATCTCCATGCGCCGCGCCTACCACGGTTCGACCCACGGTTCGATGAGCATGATGGGGGCACCCGAAGGCGAGGAGTGGAAAGGGGCTTTCCGGCCCCTGCTGCCCGATGTGCAGGCGATCGAATTCAACGATTTTGGGGCGCTGGAGCGCATCACGCGCCGTACGGCGTGTGTCTTGGCGGAACCCGTACAGGGTGAAGCGGGCGTACGGCCGCCGAAGCCGGGCTATCTGGAGGCGCTGCGGCGCCGCTGCGACGAGGTGGGAGCATTGCTCGTGTTCGACGAAATACAGACCGGCATGGGGCGTACGGGAGCACTGTTCGCCATGCTCAAATACGGCGTTACGCCCGACATCGCATGTCTGGCCAAGGCATTTGGAGGCGGCATGCCGCTGGGGGCGTTCGCGGCGCGGCCGGGGATCATGCAGACCTTGCAGGAGAATCCCGTACTGGGGCATATCACCACCTTCGGCGGACATCCGGTATGTTGTGCCGCGGGGCTTGCGGCACTGAATTACCTGCTCGACAACAAGATCATCGAAGGGGTCGAGGCAAAAGGGGCGCTTTACGAACAACTGCTCGGCGGGCATCCCGCCGTGCGTGAAATCCGCCGGAGCGGACTTTTGCTGGCGGTCGAGCTGGGCGAACCCGCAAAACTCTACCGCATCATGGAGCTGTTCAAGGAGGCGGGTATCCTGAGCGACTGGTTCCTGTTCTGCGACACGGCATTCCGTATCTCGCCGCCGCTGACGATCTCGGAGGAGGAGATCGGCGAAAGCGCGGCGCTGATCCTTCAATGCCTTGACGCATTAGGATAGACCAGGCAATACGACATAAAAAAGAAGGCTTTTAGCCATGAATGGCTTTGGCCCTCTTTTCAGTTATATCCGAATTTTCTGACGGCAATTTAATGCGGTTATACACATATCCGCCAGCGATTGTGCGCATGCCCGGCATTTACGACCCGCCGTAATGCATGTACCCTACATCGGGTTTCAGCCGTTGCTGCATGCCCGGCTGCAACATCGCGGCACAGGCATTATCCGGCGGCCGAAGCGCCGGGATATGCGGCCGCCTACTCTTCGGCAAATGCCTTGAGCAGGGCGATCTCCTCCGGCCAGCGCTGCTCGTCGGGAGTTTCGAGGATCAGCGGAATACCGTCGAAACGGGCATCCTGCATGATGTACCGGAAGCACTCCATGCCGATCATCCCCTCGCCCAGCGGCGTGTGGCGGTCGACATGGCTACCGAGAATTTTCATAGCATCGTTCAGATGCATGCCTTTCAGGTATTCGAACCCGACCACACGCTCCAGTTCCGCAAAGGTCTTGTCGCAGGCCTCCACCGTCCGCAGGTCATACCCCGCAGCAAAAGCGTGGCAGGTGTCGATGCAGACCCCCACGCGCGATTTGTCTTCGACCCGCTCGATCAGGTAGGCCAGGTGCTCGAAGGCAAAGCCCAGGTTCGAACCCTGTCCGGCCGTATTTTCGATTACAGCCGTCACGCCGCGGGTTTTGTCCAGCACGATGTTGATCGACTCGGCGATCAGGTCGAGCGACTGCTCGGGCGAAATCTTTTGCAGGTGGCTGCCGGGGTGGAAATTCAGCCGGTCGAGCCCCAGCGCCTCGCAGCGCTGCATCTCGTCGAGGAATGCCGCGCGCGATTTCTCCAGCCCGTCCCGTTCGGGGTGCCCGAGATTGATCAGGTACGAATCGTGGGGCAGGATCTGCGCGGGCGTATAGCCGTATTGGTCGCAGGCCTTGCGGAAGGCGTCGACCTGCCCCGCGGTAAACGGTGCGGCGGCCCACTGGCGCTGGTTCTTCGTAAAAAGGGCGAATCCCGTGGCCCCTATTTTGTGTGCATTGACGGGTGCGTTTTCCGCGCCTCCCGCGGCACTTACGTGTGCTCCGATATATTTCATACGATTGTCTCTGTATTAACTTAAGACAAAGTTAAGGATTTTGTAAATAATTTCATAAATTTGCATATTGAATTTCCAAATATAATTGCTTCACTATGAAATATTTTTACCTGATCATCGCGCTCGTTCCCGCCCTTTTGGCCGGCAGTCCCGCGCTTGCACAGATATCCATCGACGAAGTCGATGCCAAAGAAGACAAGGTGACTTTTCAGGACAAACTGAAGTCCACCCCGGTCGATGTGGACTATTTCAGCCTGGCCCGCTACAAGGCCGAACGCGCTGCAATCCGCAAGGAGCGCAACTACCTCGAATTCAGCGGCGGCATACAGGGTTCACTCACGTCATACAACGACCCGTGGATTTCAGTCTCGGGCGGTGACAACTCCATTGCCCTGACGGCGGTTTTCGGGCTGCGCCACCTCTTCACGAAAAACCTCTTCACGCTCGAAACCAAGTTCAATGCCAAGCTCGGCTACAACCGTATGAAGGTCGAAACGACGCAGAAAGATGACGAAGGCAACGAATACACCGACAGCGAAGGCATCTGGTTCAAGAACCAGGACGAATTCGTGATTTCCGTCGCCCCGTCGTTCAAGATGTCCGACAACTGGTCGTACGGTTCGATCCTGAATTTCCGCAGCCAGTTCGTCAACGGTTATAAATCGCGTACGGAACAAAAGGAGGAGCACCTCAAGAGCAAGTTCATGACCCCGGCTTACCTCGATATCTCGCTCGGTATCACCTATAAAAGCCCCAAGGCCAAATTCCCGATCGTGGTCAACATCTCGCCGATCGCCCTGAATGCCACCTTTGCCGAAAACGACCTGATCCGCAAAACGAACGGATTCAACTACGGTATCGAAGACCCCGACAAGACGTCCAAATACGAAGGCGGTTCGTCGATCCAGATCGACTTCGACCGCACGTTCGGCAAGACAGGGTTCCTGCGCTACCGCACGACGCTCTATTCCTTCTACGGCTGGATCACCGACATCGGCCAGAAAAACAAGATCAGCGACTATTCCGAATACCGGATTGCATATGACGACTGGGTGGAGAAAGGCAGCGACATCAAGACCAAGCCCCGCCTGCCGATCCACCCGATCGTGCGCTGGGAAAATACGATCGACATCAAGGCAACAAAATACCTCTCCACGTCGTTAAGTTTCCAGCTCTACTACAACCGGGCGCAGAACCTCGACGTGCAGACCCGTACGCTGCTGAGCGTCGGCCTGACGTATACGTTCAAGAACAAGGAAAAACCGCAAAAATAGTCCGGCCGCCGGCCGGCGTATGACACGCAAATGTATAAGAACTCGAAATACACCGTCCTCTTTCCGCTGCTGCTGGCAGCGGGTGTTGTGTTGGGGCTGCTGCTGGGGCAGTACATGGGCCGCAACAGCACCACTTCGGAGATCAAAGGGATGCTCCGCCAGATGGCGCTGCCCACCAACAAACTCACCTATACGCTTTCGCTCATCGAGAACCAGTATGTCGATTCGGTAGCCATGGATTCGCTTGCCGAGCACGTCATCCCACTGCTGGTCAAGGAGCTCGATCCCCACTCGGTCTATATTCCGGCATCGGAGATGCAGGAGATCAACGAACCGCTCGAAGGCGAATTCGACGGCATCGGCGTGGTCTTCAACATGGCGACCGACACGGTGATCGTGCTGAACGTCATCCCGCAGGGCCCGAGCGACAAGGCCGGCATCAAGGCGGGCGACCGCATCATCGAGATCAATGACACGCTCGTCGCGGGGCAGAAACTCCCGCAGCGCGACGTGGTGAAGAAACTGCGCGGCCCGCGCGGTACGACCGTACACCTCGGGCTGGGACGCCAGGGTATCACCGACCTGGTGGGCGTCGACGTCGTTCGCGACAAGATTCCGATCAAAAGCGTAGAATCGGCGTTCTGCATTGCCGACGGCATCGGTTACATCAAGCTGGGACAGTTCGCACGGACGACCTTCGACGAGATGCAGGCATCGCTGGATACGTTGCGTGCGCAGGGCGCCACCAAACTCATCTTCGACCTGAGGGGCAACTCGGGCGGCTATCTCGACCAGGCCATCATGGTCGCCAACGAATTCCTGCACAAAGACCAGCTGATCGTCTACACGGAAGACCGCCAGCATAAACAGCTCCGCGAATACGCCGACGGCACGGGCGCCGCACAGGACATGGACGTTGTGGTGCTGATCGACGAGGGAAGCGCGTCGTCGAGCGAAATCCTCGCCGGGGCATTGCAGGATAACGACCGTGGTACGATTGTTGGTCGCCGTTCGTTCGGCAAGGGACTCGTCCAGCGTCAGATCCCGTACAGCGACGGATCGGCATTACGGCTCACCACGGCGCGTTACTACACGCCTACGGGCCGTTCGATCCAGAAACCCTATACGATCGGCGACGACGAAAGTTACGAAGAGGACATCTGGAACCGGTATAAGAACAACGAGTTCTTCTCGGCCGACAGCATCCACTTCGCAGATTCGCTCAAACGGGTGACTCCGGGCGGGAAGGTGGTCTACGGCGGCGGCGGAATCATGCCCGATGTCTTCGTGCCGGCCGATACGACCGACGTAACGAAATATTTTGTCGAGGTGGCGGGGCGCAACATCCTCTACCGCTACACGATCGAATATGCAGACCGTCACCGCGAAGCGTTGAACCGGGTCAGGACGATCCCCGAACTCCAGGCGTTGCTGGACAGCGACAAGGGCCTCGTGGAGGATTTCATCCGCTATGCGGCACGCAAAGGCGTCGCGCCCGATTACCGGGACATCGCCCGCTCGCGCAAGCTGATCGAGGCCCAGCTGAGGGCTTATATCGGCCGCAACACGGCGCTGGAGGACAACGGCTTTTACGCCAACATCTATCCCGTCGACAACGTGGTGGTGCGTGCCATCGGGATATTAAACGATACACAGAAAAATGATTAAAAAACTCATCGGTATTATCGTGGCCGTGGCGGTAATCGTCATCGTCGTCATTGCGGCCATCCGGCGCGACAATTTCCAGTCGATGTTGCTGCGCGACGAGATCGAAAACCAGACCTTCCCGGAACCTGTCGTTACCGGCCAGCCGGCGGCACCCGTGGCGGGTGAAATCGAGGTGACGGATTCGGTAACCGTCGAGGTGGTCGATTCGATTCGGTAATACCTGTCCGGAAAGCATACGGGAAATACCCGTCCGGAGACCTGCCCGGAAACCACCGATCCCGGCTCCGGATAATATCTCCGAGGAAGATATTTTCCCGGGGGAAACGGATCGAAATCACATCGGATCGGGATCATAACAGGCAGCAGCCCCCGCGGGGGCTGCTGCCTGTCGTATTCCTGAAATCCGTCACAAAGTCCGGACTGCCGCATTCCGTATCTTTCCCGGCACGCACATGCAGTATCGGGCGATTTCCCGCATTTATTAGGTAGTCCGTCCCTTTCGGTCGCGACTGCGAGTTCTGCACATATCCCGGCCGCGGGCAGCCAAAGTACATCCTCCGTTTGCATGAATAATCCCGGCTGCATCGGCGGCCGGGATATTGTTCCTCGGGGTGGGGCGGTTCTGGCCATCGGGAATGCCTCGCAGATGTCGGCAAGCCGTAGGCGGAAGAATTCGACCGCATGATGTTTCCGAGAAAGCAACCGTGGCGACAGAGGGGGGGGGCAGTATCCTCGGCAACTCGCGGAAAATGGATACTCCGTTTCTGTCGGTTCGAACAACCTCATCCCGTGCAGTCGAAAGTGTATAGCACGATCTTTCCCCTGTCGTATCGCTCATTCATTCGTCAAAAAAACAGCAGCCCGTTGCGGGCTGCTGCATACCTCCGGGAGCTGCCGAAGATCAGAAATATTTGATCTCCCTGCCCTCGATCGCCGAAAGGATATTGTTTGCGGCGGACGATGCGCCGATACGGAACAGGTCGGTCGTAAGCCACTCCTTACCGAGGATCTCCTCGACGATGGTATAGTAAAGTGCGCCGTCTTCGGCCGTGCGGACTCCGCCGGCAGCCTTGAATCCGACCTTGCGGCCGGTCTTCTCATAGTAATCGCGGATGGCCTGGCACATGACGACCGCTGCCTCGGGAGTCGCTGCGACGTCGATCTTGCCCGTCGAGGTCTTCACGAAATCGGCACCTGCGAACATCGACAGCAACGATGCCTTGCGGATCAGGTCGGGGGTTTTCAACGCCCCGGACTCGATGATGACTTTCAGTACGATGTCGCCGTCCATCTCGGAACGGATCACCTCTACCTCGTTCGCCGCCTCGTCGTATTCGCCCGTAAGCATACGCCCCACATTGAGCACGATGTCGATTTCATCGGCGCCGTTCTCCACGGCCATCGCCACTTCGAGGGCCTTCACTTCGAGGAAGGTCTGGGCTGCAGGGAACCCGCCGCCCACACTCGTAATGCGCATCGGAGTGCCATCGACGGCCAGCCCCACGGTCTCGACGAATGCCGGATAGATACAGATCGAAGCGACATTGGGAATATGGGGATACTTCTGGTAGAACTCGGCGGCCTTGCGGGCAAACTCCGTGACCGAAGTCACCGAGTCGTTGCACGACAGGGTCGTGAGGTCGATAGCCGAGTAGCACAACTTGTATACCTCGGTATTGTGGTTGCGTTTCGCGGCTTCGCGGATGCGGGCGACCTCCTGGTCTACCTGGGCTGCGCTCCACGCGGGAGCATATTCGTTCAGATGGTTGGCGTATTCCATAATAATCGCTGTTTTTACAAAATTAGGAAAAAATATTCATACGCGCGGTTCCCGTCCGTAAATTTTTCCCGTCATACCGGCTATCCTGCAAAAAAAGAGCCTGAACCGCCGGGTTCAGGCTCTTTTTATCGGTTGACGGCGATTATTTGTTCAGCGCCTTCAGGTTGATGTCGTTGGCAGCCTTCTGAGCCAGTTTCGGGTTCTTCGAAACAGCGCTCTTCAGCTGAGCCTCTGCGGTCTTCAGATCACCCTCCTTGGCTGCGATAACGGCACGCAGGTAGTCGGCGTCGGCCGAGTTGTCCTTGGAGATGGCCTGCTTGGCGGCAGAAAGGTTGTTGCTCATCACCTGAGCCACGGCCTCGTTGTAACCGTCGAGGTTCTGGGCAGCAGCCTTGTAGTCGCCCTCGGCAGCAGCGATAGCGGCCTTGGCCTGTGCATCGGCAGCCTTGGCGTACTTCTTAGCCTCGGCGGTGTTGCCGTTGGCCAGGTTGCCCAGGATGAGGTTCTTGGTGATTTCGCTCGACGAATCCATCTTGGCAGCCTTCTCGAACGATTTGAGCGCAGCAGCCTTGTCGCCTGCCTTGGCCTGTGCGATACCCAGGTTGTTGTAAACGCGGGCGTCGTTGTATTTCTTCGAAGCGGCGGTCAGGATGGCAACCTGCTCCTCGGCACCGTTGGCCAGCGTCTCGGCAGCATAGAGGTACTCCTCCACGGTCAGCTCCTGGCCGTTGCGGAACGCAGCCATGATCTCGGCGTCGGTCTTGCCCTGGATGTCGGTGCTGTTCACGATCTGCGAGCGACGCAGTTCGGGAAGAACCTCCTCTTTCAGTTCGTTGAATACCGAAGACATGTTCTTGATTTCGCTCTCACGCTCTGCAGGCGAGTTGTAGAGGCTCAGCACCTGGAGAATGAGGTTCTTGTCCTTGATGTTCGACTTCTCGACCAGTTCCTTGAAACCGTCCCAGTCCTCACCGTAGGCGGCAGCGTCGATGTCCAGGCCCGAATCCTTCAGCAGCTTGGCAACGACTTTCTTACCGGACTCGCTGCGCGACTTCGACAGTTTGTCGTTGAATTTCACGGGGCCATCGGGCGAAGCATAACCTTTCACGGCGATATTCTGCGTGGCACGGTCGTTCTGCAGTTTGGCGTCTACGTCAGCCTTGAACGCGTCGAGGTTGGCTTTCTTCTCGTTCTTCTTGGTTACGACCGACGAGTTGATCGCATAGAGCAGATCGGTCTTGTCGACGACGGTGGTCACCTTCTTGTAGTTGTTGGCCATCGGGGCCATCAGGTCGGAGTATTTCAGATCCTTCTGGAGCGTGTTCAGACCATAAGCTACGGTCAGGCCGAATTCCTTGGCCAGAGCGGCCTTGGCAGCCTCGTCGTTACCGGCCAGCACGGCAGCCTGCTCCTTGGTCGGGATGGCGCCGGTGTTCAGGTTCACGAGCGTGAATTCCTTGCACTTGCCGCCCGGGCATTTGATCTCGGCGCGGAGCTGCAGGGCGCACTTGTCCATACGGGGGTCGTAGGGGAACTCTACGTGCTGCGTGAAATTGCCTCCGTTCTTCTTGTCGATGACCGTGTAGTTCTCGTCGACTTTCGAACCCTGGAGATATTTGGCGGCACCGGCAACCTCGCCACCGTCGAATACGATCACGGGAGTTACTTTGATAACGGCTTTCGCGTTGAAATACTTAACCGGGAACGTAACATTGATGTCAGCGGCAACGATACCGTTGTTCAGCGTCAGAATCTCGGGGGTAACCGTCAGGTTGATGTCATCCCGGTTCTTGGCCATCTTCTTGAAGCAATTACAGCTCGAGAATACCAGTGCGGCAGCTACGAGCACAACGCTCAATTTCATTAGATTTTTCATAATCGGTTAATTTAATGTGTTTATTTTAAATGTTTGCCTTTTTATCTGTCTTTCGGCCCGGTTCGTACGGAATGCGCGGTATTGCATCTTCCAACTCCCCAGCCAGAACAACGCAAATATAGAAAACTCTTGGTAATTGTGCAATATTTCAGGCGGAATTTCAGTACTTTTCCGCCCGAAAATATCACATTAACAGTCGTTTTACTCTTCTTTGCGTTCAGGGCGTCCGTGGCGTTCGTGGCGTTCGCCGCGCTCGGGACGGTCGCCACGCGGGCGGCGTTCTCGCTCCACATAGCCCTCGGGCTTGGGCAGCAGCACCTTGCGCGACAATTTGAGCTTGTTGGTCTTCGGATCCATGCCGATCAGCTTCACGTCGATCTCGTCGCCCTCTTTCAGGCCGGTCTCCTCCATGGTCTCGAAGCGCTTGTAGTCGATTTCCGAGATGTGGAGCAGGGCGTCCTTGCCGGGCATGATCTCGACGAACGCACCGAAGGTGACGATCGAACGGATCTTGCCGTGGTACGTCTCGCCGATCTCCGGGATCGCAACGATGGCCTTGATGCGGTTCAGCGCGCCGTCGAGGGCGGTCTTGTCCTGGCCGAAGATGTCCACGATACCCTTATTGTCGACCTCGGTGATCGTGATGGTCGTACCCGTGGTCTTCTGGATGTCCTGGATGACCTTGCCGCCGGGGCCGATCACGGCACCGATCATATCCTGCGGAATGGTGATCTGTACGATGCGCGGTACGAAAGGCTTGTAGTCCTCGCGCGGTTCGGCAATGCATTCGGTGATCTTGCCGAGGATGTGCAGGCGTCCCTTGCGGGCCTGCTCCAGCGCTGCGGCCAGCACCTCGTACGAGAGGCCGTCGACCTTGATGTCCATCTGCGTGGCGGTGATGCCGTCCTTGGTACCCGTCACCTTGAAGTCCATGTCGCCCAGGTGGTCTTCGTCGCCCAGGATGTCCGACAGCACGGCCCACTTGCCGCTCTGCGAATCGGAAATCAGCCCCATGGCGATACCCGAGACGGGTTTTTTGAGTTTCACACCGGCGTCCATCAGGGCCAGCGTGCCGGCGCAGACAGTAGCCATCGACGACGAACCGTTCGACTCCAGGATGTCCGATACGATACGTACGGCGTAGGGGTTCTCTTCGCCCAGCGGAACCATCGGTTTCAGGGCGCGCCATGCCAGGTGGCCGTGGCCGATCTCGCGGCGGCTCAGACCGCGTGCGGCCTTGGCCTCGCCCGTCGAGAAGGGCGGGAAATTATAGTGCAGCACGAACTGCTCGGTACCCTGTACCAGCACTTCGTCCTTGACTTTTTCGTCGAGTTTCGTACCGAGCGTAACGCTGGTCAGCGACTGCGTTTCACCGCGCGTGAAGATCGCCGAACCGTGGGCTGCGGGCAGGTAACCCACCTCGCACCAGATCGGGCGGATCTCGTCGGTCTTGCGGCCGTCGAGGCGCTTGCCCTCGTTGAGGATCATGTTGCGCATGGCCTTCTTCTGCACCTCGTCGTGGAAATACTTGTGGATCAGCGGGGCTTTCTCCGCCAGTTCCTCCTCGCTGTAACGCGCTGCGAACTCGGCCTCGAGGGCGTTGAACTTTTCTTCGCGCTCGTGCTTCATCGTGCCGCTCGTGGCGATGGCGTACGCCTTGTCGTAGAGCTCCTCGACGATCGTCTGGCGCAGCTGCTCGTCGTTGACCTCATGGCAGTAGGTGCGCTTCACATCCTTGCCCAGTTCTTTCGCGAGTTCGATCTGTACGGCGCAGTGCTTCTTGATCTCCTCGTGTGCGAACTTGATGGCCCCGAGCATCACCTCCTCGGAAACCTCCTTCATCTCGCCTTCGACCATCAGGATGTTGTCGATCGTACCGCCGACCATGATGTCGAGGTCGACCTTGCCCATCTCCGAATAGTTGGGGTTGATGACGTAGTTGCCGTCGATGCGAGCCACGCGAACCTCCGAAATGGGGCCGCCGAAGGGGATGTCCGAAACGGCGAGGGCGGCCGAAGCGGCCAGGCCCGCCAGGGCGTCGGGCTGGATATCCTTATCCGCCGAGATGAGGTTCACCGTTACGTAAACCTCGGCGTGGTAATCTGCGGGGAACAGGGGGCGGAGGGCTCGGTCGATCAGGCGCGCGACGAGCACTTCGCTGTCGTTGGCCTTGCCTTCGCGCTTCATGAAGCCTCCGGGGTAGCGTCCGCAGGCGGCGTACTTCTCTTTGTACTCCACCTGGAGGGGCATGAAATCGGTGTCGGGTTTTGCGTCCTTGGCGGCCACCACGGTACCCAGGAGCATCGTATCTCCCATCTTGACTACCACGGAGCCGTCGGCCTGCTTGGCCAGTTTGCCCGTTTCGATCTCGATCTGGCGTCCGTCGGCCAGCGTGATGATCTTGCGGACTGCGTTGTACAGCTTCTTTTCTTCCATAAAAATCTAAACCTATAATGTTTTTCGAATCGTTGTCCTTTACGAAAATGAAGGCAACCCCTCGTTGGGAATTGCCCTCATTTCTCCCTCGCGGATTATCGGCGGAGGTTGAGCGTCTTGACGATGGCGCGGTAGCGCTCGATGTCGACCTCTTTCAGATACTCCAGCAACGCGCGGCGCTTACCGACCAGGCGCAGCAGTGCGCGCTGGGTTCCGAAGTCGTGTTTGTTGCTCTTGAGGTGTTCTGTAAGGTGGCTGATACGGTACGAAAACAACGCGATCTGGCTCTCGGGCGAACCCGTGTCGGTGTTAGACTTGCCGTACTGGCCGAAAAGCTCCTGCTTTTTCTCAGCTGTTAAATAAGCCATTTTTTGAAAGTTTATTTAAATTCCACTCTACGACGCATCCCCCTTACCGTGGATAACGCCAGAGCGTCCGGCAAAGTTACGAAATAATTGACAATTAAGCATGGTAAATGAAAAATTATTTACCTTTTTTACACGGATTTATCGCCTAAAACTCCGGAAAATACTATTTTTGCGGCTAAACAAGTCTACGTTATGGTAAAGACGCTTATTTTCGCACTCCTCGCGACGATGTGCGCGGCCTTCCTGTGGGGCTGCGACGGCAAGGTTTCCTATACGACCGTCGACGGGACGATGCTCGGCACGACGCTGCACGTGGTGGCCGACGTGCAGGGCACCTCGCCGCAGGAACTCTACGCCGCCGTCATGGCGCTCGACCGTGAGGCCAAAGCCTCGATGTCGATCTTCGACCCGGCATCGCTGCTGAGCCGTCTGAACCGCAACGAAACCGACAGCGTCGACCGCCATATCGCCTTCAACCTCCGCCTGGCCGACAGCATCAGCTCGCTGAGTGACGGCCGCTACGACGTGACCGTCAAACCGCTCGTCGAGGCGTGGGGGTTCGCCGGAAAAGAGGCGCAGGAGAACCCGAACATCGATTCGATTCTGGCGTTCGTGGGACGTGGAAAGGTGCGCATCGAAAACGGCCGCCTGATAAAGGACGATCCCCGGGTGCAGCTGGATTTCAATTCGATAGCCAAAGGATACATCGTCGACCTGCTCGCGCAGCTCGTCGAGTCGTTCGGTGCCCGGAACTACATCGTCGACATCGGCGGCGAAGTCCGCTGCAAGGGTGTCAACCGGCAGGGCGATCCGTGGCGCATCGGCATCGAGACCCCGTTCGACGGCAACATGTCGAACGGCGAATACCTCCAGCGGCGTATCAGGATGACCGAAGGCGGCCTGGCCACCTCGGGCAACTACCGCCGTTTCTACCTCGACGCCAAGGGCAACAAGATCGCCCACACGATCGACCCCCGCACGGGACGCAGCGCCGTTTCGCGCCTGCTGTCGGTGACGGTCGTGGCCCCGACCTGCGCCGAGGCCGACGCACTGGGAACCATGTTCCTGGCGATGGGAGCAGACGATGCGCTGGCCGCAGCGAAGTCCATGCCCCAGATGAAGGTCTATTTCATCCTCGCCGACGGTGCGGACGCCTATGAAGAGTATGTTTCGCCTGCCATGGAGGCGGTAATCATGCAATAACCGACTTATGAAAAGCGCAGTTTTCCTCTACAACACCCAATCCGGCAAGTGCAAGATCGGCCACTGTACCGCGAGCATCTGCACCGTATTCCGGGCTTACGGCTACGAGATCGTTCCGCAACCGATCGATTTCGAGGCCAACCCGTTCGACGGCAACGAGCAGATCGACCTGATGGTCGTGGCCGGCGGCGACGGCACGGTCAACTATGTGGTCAACGCCATGAGAAACAAGGGGCTGGATATTCCGCTGGGGGTAATCCCCGCAGGTACGGCCAACGATTTCGCAGGGGCGCTCGGCATGTCGCACAAACCACTCGAAGCTGCAAAGCAGATCGCCTCGGGTGCCATCGACCGGGTGGACTGCGGCTGTGTGAACGGCCTCTATTTCGTCAACATTTTCAGCTTCGGCATCTTTACCACCACCTCGCAGCGTACGCCCGACGAACGCAAGCACAAGATCGGCAAGCTGGCCTATATCATCGAGGGGGTCAAGGAGTTCCGGGCGATGCACGCCGTGCCGCTCCAGATCGTGGCCGACGGCCAGGCATTCGATTTCAATTCGCTCATGGTACTGGTGTTCAACGGCGAGACCGCCGGAGGATTCCGCCTTGCGCGCCGGTCGTCGATCAAGGACGGCCTGTTCGACTGCCTGATGCTCGAAAAGAAGAATTTCCTGCGTTCGACGCTGGCCATGGGCCGTTACCTGCTGGGCGGCAACCCCAAGATCGTCCGCCACCTGCGGGCCCGGGCTCTGGATATCGTCTCGACACTCAACGAACCTACGGACGTCGACGGCCAGAAGGGTGCCGAATTCCCGCTGCATATCGAGTGTATCGCCGGCGGCCTGCGCGTGATGTGCCCCCGCGAAGAGGGGAAATAAGGGCGGGCAAAATACCTTGACGGAGATTGCGTTTTCTTTGTTTTTTCGCATAAAATGTTGCATTTCCGTATGAAAAATGTTACATTTGTCCGAAATACTACGACGATATGGCGGATAATATCAAAACGGCAAGGACGATGAAGGAAAGCGGGCGTGAAAACTTGCGTAAGGTTTCGATTTCCCGCATCAAAAAGGAGATGAACGATGTGTTCTATCTCTCCGATGACCTGGTAATCACGACGCTTTCTGCGCAGAACAATACGACGGCCGACTACCCGGCCTCGATCGATGGTTTTTCGGCCATCATCATGATGACAGGCGAGGCGACCGTGTCGATCGACATGCAGAATTACAGTGTCAAACCCAATACGATCGTCTTCTTCAACCCCGACAGCATCATCCGCACGGTGAAATGCTCGGCCAATGCCGCAGCCTATTTCCTCGCCTTCTCCAAGTCGTTCGTCAACGAAATCCAGATTGACCTTTCGACCTCGCTGCCGGTCTACATGCGCTTCGGGAAAGCCCCCGTGCTGGAAGTTGCGCCGCAGGACGTGGACGAGATACGCCAGTTGTTCCAACTGATCAAGACCATGCTGCGCAGCGACAAGGAGCGTTACCGCCACGAGATCATCCGCACGCTTTTCACCACTGCGTTCTACATCATCACCGAGATCAACCAGCGCGAGCAGCCCGGCGAAATCAAACAGGGGCGCTGCGAAGTCCTCTTCGACGAATTCATGTCCCTGTTGCAACAGTACAACAAGCGGGAACGCAACGTAAGTTTTTATGCCAAACAGCTGAATATCACGCCGAAATACCTGTCGTCGGTCGTCAAGGAGGTCAGCGGCAAGACCGCTGCGCGCTGGATCGACGAGTCGGTGATCCTCGAGGCCAAAGCGCTGCTGAAATACTCGGGAATGAGTATTCAGGAAATCGCTTACCACCTCAATTTCTCGACCCAGTCGTTTTTCGGCAAATACTTCAAGCAGCATACCGGCACGAGCCCCTCGCGCTACAAGCGCAAAGGCTGATGCGGCCTGCCGCCACAAGATGAATCCCTCTCCCGGAGAGGGATTTTTATTGTGCCTTTTCCCGGCGGGGCATCGGGTGGGACTTATTGTTGCACACCAGCCGTATAGGACGTATGTCACCGGGACGACAGGTCTTTTCCCGACCCTTATTTGTAAACCATAGCGTAAACCGGAAAAATGAAAACTGCAAAGGCCACCGTTACCGCACTCCTGTATACTTCGAAAACCCTTGCCAACGGCGAACACCCCGTCATGATCCGGGTCTGTTATAACGGACGGCGCAAATACAAAAGCACGGGGCTTTCCTGCCCGACACGGCTCTGGAATGCCGCCAAACAGGAGGTGCGCGGCCGCCATCCCCTCTCGGTGAATATGAACGCCCTTATCGAATCGGAACTGACGCGCCTGAAAAACAAGGTGCTGGATTACGAACGGCAGGGCATGGCCTATTCGGTGCAGAGCCTGCTCGAGGCTTCGGGGCGGAAACCGCCGTCGCGCAAAACGCTGGACGACCTGTTCGAAGAACGCATCGCCTATTTCAGGGATACCATGCAGAAACACAATACGGCGGCCGGTTACCAGACGCTGCGGCACATTGTCGGACGGTATTCCCAGAACCGGACGGTCGAGTTGTTCGACGTGGACAAGGCCTGGCTGCAGGATTTCGAACAGCACCTCCATACGCGCTACGCCGATACGAGCATCAAACGCTTCTTCAGCGCATTCAAGGCGCTGATGAATTACGCCTGTCAAAGCGGCCAGTTGGCCGTAAGCCCGTTCCACGGGTTCCGCCTCAGCCGGAGGCTCGATGTCAGGACGGCCAAACGGGCGCTGGAAACCGGGGAGCTGGAAGCGATCGTACGTTACTACCTCGACACCTATTATTATAAGACGGGCCGGAAGCCTGATGCAAAGGCAATGCGGCGGTGCTACTGGCGCAGCCGGCGGTATGGGGCGGACGGCACCGTCAGGCAGGCTGCGATCGACGCCGAACAGTTTTCGCTCGCCCTGTTTATCTGTTCCTATATCTTCCAGGGGCTCGCCCTGGTCGACCTCGCCCGGCTGAAGTGGAAGGATCTGGTCTGCATCGAAATTCCTGACAAGGAGAAATACGACCGGGATCGTACGGCATACGGCCTGCGATATGCCGAAGCGCACAAGGCGACGGCCACATTCTACGAGATCAACCTCGTCCGCGCCAAGACGCAACACCCGACGCGGGTGCTGGTCGAGCGGTCGGTGGCATGGCCCTACATGGCCGCGTTCGTACGGTCGGGAAAGGTGCGGGGCAACGATTTTGTCTTCCCGATCTACTTCGACGAAGACCCCGAACACCAGTTCGAACGGATCACCTATGCGAATAACGTGATAAACCGAAGTCTGCAACGGGTCGCCAGGCGCATCGGCCTCACGCGGAAAGTCACCTTCTATGCGGCCCGCCATACCTATGCGTCCCGGCTCTATCATGCCGACGTTCCCCTGCCCCTGATCGCCCAGAACATGGGACGCAACCCCGCGGAGATCGAAACCTACCTCAAGGAGTTCGACACCGACAAAATCATCAGCGCCAACAAGCGCATCTGGCAAATCCCCCGGCCGGATCAGCTCGAAACCAACACCGGCGGATTGTAAACCGTCGTGTCAACCGACTGCTTTTTACCGTCCTTAACCGATTGATAAATAAGGCTAAAATAATTCTCCCTACTGTTCCTCACGGGAACAATGTTAGCCGGTGTCGGTTGTAAAGACTACGACGACGATATCGACGACCTGAAAGGTCAGATCGACGACCTGAAAGGTCAAGTCGAGTTGAAGGCCGACGCTTCAGCCCTCCAAGTTGTTACCGACAAATTGAATGGGGTAGATTTCTCGTCTTTCGTTACCAACAGCGGCCTCCAGACAGAACTCGACAAAAGGCTGGCAGACTATGCCAAGAAGTCGGATCTGAAAGATTGGCTGACTAGCGATGAGGTGTTAAAACTTATTCAGGCTCAGGGGTATCAGACCAAAGATGAAGTCCAGAAGCTGATCGATGAGGCGACCAAAGGTCAGTTAACTGCCGACGATGTCGAGAAGATCTTCGAGACGATGATCGCTTCGGAGGAAACAATGGGTAAACTGCAAGCCGGAATTCAGGAGATCATCAAGCAGGCTCTGATCACGGGTGAGTATGTTACCGAGGAGCAGATGAAGCTTTTCGTTGAGGGTAAAGGTTACATCACCGGTACCGATCAGTTGTCGGTGACTCAGATCAACCAGATCCTCACGGCTGTTGCCAACTCCGTATCTTCGGAGACGGCCACTGTCACCGATGCCATCAAGAAGGTACTCGGCGACAATTTCGCTACCTATATGGCTAGCTACCTCGACGACGAGACGGTTAAGGCTGAGATGGGTAAGGCTATCACCGATACGATCCTCAAAGAGTTGACTGATGCCAATGTAACCCTGAAGGTGGCTATCGAGTCGATGATCCAGGACGGTATCAAGGACGAGCTTTATGATTCAGAAGGTAAGGCCATCTACCTGAAAGAAGCCGATCTGAGGGAGCGTTTCGCCAATTATGATTCGCAGATCAAGAATTTATGGAGCGCTGTCGAGAATCTCGCCGGCCGCATCCAGTCGCTGGTTTATGTTCCCAAGAGCATCGATGGCATCGCCAACTTCGGCGGTATCGTTCTTACCGCAGGCTCGGAGACCATCCGTCTGACGACAGGCGCCAAGAGCGAGATGACCTTCCTTGTTTCGCCCAAAACGCTGGCTACGCAGCTCGCCGCTAAGCACAATGCTTCGAAGGATGTATTCTCGTTTGTTCCCGAAAAAGTTACGCGTGCCGAGGCACCTAAGTTCGAGATCGAAGGCGATGTTGTCGGCTCCGCAGACGGTAAGATCACGATGTTCGTAAGCACGGATTATACTTACCCCGCCGCCGCAGCTCCTTCGGCTGCTGCCGAGACCTATGCTATCGCGCTGAAGGTAACCAGCAAATCATCGGTTGCTAAGGATGAGGATACTTCGGTCGATACCGGTATCGAATACACTACCGCTTACATTCCGACGGTAGGTGACGACGATAACGTTATCTCCAATATCGTTCTGGCCAAAGAAGAGGGCGAAGGCGATGCGAAAAAACTCGTCGAGATCCCCGCTGGCGGTGCCGAGTACGAAATGGTCTACAACCAGACAGAACCGCTCACGATGCTCAGCGAGTACTCGTTCGCTTACAAGATGGGCAATACGATCATTTCGCTCGAAGAGGCTGCCGAGCAGGGCAACTGGGATGTCGAGCTTGATCCTACGCCCGTATACGCCCGCAGCAGTTGGACTGTTTCCACGGGTATGACGAAGGTTGTTTTCGATCCCGCCGATCCGATGAAGGATGCTGCGGCCAAGAGCCAGCTCGTCGAGATCACGATCCAGGAAGGCGTTCCCGCCAACGTAGACAAAACGATCGTAGATGAGGTGACAACCGCTATCCACGCTGTCGGTGAGACGGAGAACGTTGCGACGAACGACGCTGCTGCCTACGCCGCAAAGACTACGCTTACGCGCTTCCAGCTGCCTGCCATCGAAAACCTCAATGCCAGCGCTACATGGAATTATTCGATTTACTCGATGAATGGCGCTTATCTTATCCAGAACATCGTCTTCGATGCTGCCGGAGCTAATAAACTCACCAAGGCTCAGTACGATCAGTTCAAAGCATCGGTTCAAATCGACAATACATGGACCGTCACCTACGGCGACGAAGCCGGAACGCTTAACCAGGGTATCCAGATTCAGTCTGTAAACCTCCCGACGATCAACACCAACGGCGACGCCAAGTTCTTCGACTATTGGATTGGCGGTTACAAGGGTGGTTCGGGTACGCTCGATATCGAGAAGACCATAACTCTCGGTCAGGCCGAGGAGATTACGCTGAAGGGTAAGATCACCCTCACGGGTCTGCCTACCGATCTCAAATACACGCTGAATATGCCTGAGGCCAAGATCAGCAGTTATGGAGGACAGATACTGACGGTAATCGCTCAGGAAAACTTTGCGGAAAAAGCTGTTTACGAACTGCTGCCCGAAGATCAGACCTTCTTCGCCGATGCCGATGAATTCCTCGCTTTCATGCGTCAGAGCGTCAACCCCGGCGAAATGAAGAACAACGAGCAGAAAAACGCTACAACTCAGGCCCTCGAAGCAACCGTTCGTTACAACGGAATCGGTAAGACAGGGGCTAGTTACGACCGCCTGTGCGTAGACTTCCAGCGCAGCTATGTAGACTTCGACAATGCCGAGTCCTATACCTTCGCGGCACCTGAGGGCGCTTGCTATACGATCGCCGATGCAGTCTTCTCGATCGCAATCGAGGGCAGCGTAACGATCAACAAGGATCAGGGCTTCTATCTGGCCAAGGGTACCAGCGTCAATGCAGAGGGCAACGTAGTGGTCATGGGTACGGCAGACAAGAACGGCAACAGCTTCACGGTCGAAACCATCACCCTGACCAATGCCTACAATGCGGCTTATCCCGACGGTACCGATGCTTCGAAGATCGGTCTGAAGTTCTCTCTGGCTGCAACGACGCCTACGGTAACTCCTGTACCGACGATCACCAACGGAACCAACGTTGCGTCGGATGCATGGACGATGGATTGGAATGGCTGCGGTCTGAATTCCGTAGAAGTAGTTGCCGAGATGACTTACGAGGGGCTGCCCGTAGATTCGAAGACTTTCGAGGTTATCCTCACTAACCCGATAGACATCGCAAGCTGGGGTACAAACTTCAGCGAGCTTGCAACGCCGATAGCTGTCAAGACGGCTGCAACTGTCAACGTTTACGAGAAGGTACTGGCCGCTAAAAACTACGGCAATCCGAAACAGATGCTCCCGCGTGACATCTTCGGCAATGAATTGGTTGCTGCAAGCGGTGTAACGGCTTTCGCAACGGGTGCATACGACTTCAAGGTTAAGTTCGGTACCGCGTCGTACTCGAGCGCCGTACCCGGCACGACGGACTTCTCGCGCTTCAAGTTCAATCCGGTCACCGGTGAAATGACTGTTGATGCATCCGACGATCTGCTGGGCGGTAAAGTAACAGCTCAGATTCAGGTAACCTTCACCTACAAGTATTCGCTGGATGCAACCAAGCAGTACGCAGAGAAGGAGTACCCGATGAACATCACGCTGACGTTCGATAACAAAAAATAATTATTGAATCCCCTCTTTTCCGCGGAATCCGGCGCTGCTGCGAGGCAGCGCCGGGAACCCGGGAAATACTCCCTAAGGCAGGGGTCGCACATCCCAAATTTTTTTGGTAACAACAACTCCCACTTTCAAGTAAAACTCCTGCCTGCGGCAGACCGAAGAGGCGCGGTCTGCCGCTTTTTTTATGCCCGGAAGTTTCCCTGCGTTCTCTCGATCCGCATTGTGGGTTCGTTACCCTGGAGCCCGTTTTTTTCGGGGATTGAGGCTTTTGTGCGGCTCCCGTTTCTTGTGTGGTTCGCGGTTCTCGCGCGGATTGCGGCTTTCGGGCGATCGCAGGGCTGCGGGCGCGGAGTGCCCTGGTATTTATGAAATATCCGTCGTTGTATCGGGCAGCAGCGGATATTCCTGTCTATTTCGGGCTGTTGGCCGGTCGGGGATGATGGACGAAAAGCAGCCGGGATCTGCGGATCCCGGCTGCTTTGCTATTCGGTTAGTGTGTCGTAAATTTTTCTTTCGCCCGTTATTTCGCCTTTGCGGCCTTTGCCGCCACAGCCTTGTCCAGTTCGATGATGAAATCCGAGAGGACATTCATGTAGTTGATGAAAGCGTCGTAGGCCGAATCGTAGGGGTTGAAATAGGAGTGTACGTCACCGTCCGAGAGCCATTTGGTAGCCATGTAATAGAAGTGGTCGGAGGTCTGCATGAAACTCCACACATAGTCGAAATCGGGGTTTTTCAGCGCTGCGATCTTCTCCTTCTGGGCGTAGAGCTTCGAGAACGCTTCGTTCTGCAACTCGTTGCCGAGCCATGCCGTCACGTCGCGCTCCTCATCGGCCCATGACATCACGTGCGGACAGTGGAGCACCGCTACGGGCTGGTATTTCTTGGCGGCTTCGGTGACGGTCGCGAATTCCAGTCCGTTTTTCTTGGCGAGGATCGCCTTCGGCAGCGCACGCATGAACTCGAAGATTCCCGTGTCGGCGGTCTGGTGTTCGCCGAAGGTTTCGTAGTCCATGAAGAGGTTGATGACTTCGCCCGGGGTCTCGTCCGAAGCGAGCCATTTCACATATTTGTCTACCGTCAGCGGCCATTCGTCCCAGTTGCGGTTCGAGAAGCGGAAGGCGATGTCGTCCGAGAGCTTGTAGTTGCGCAGTAGCAGGCGCAGCTTCTGGTTGACGGCGTTGGCGTATACATAGTTGGGCGATTTCCAGCCCAGCACGTGTTTGGCGCCTTCAGCCAGCATCGTACGGAAGCCCATTTCGGCCACGGCGGCGCCGATGTCGTCGGAGTAGATCAGCTCCGTATTGCGGAAGGCGGTCGGTTTCACCCCGAATTCCTTTTTTATGAGCGCCGTGTGGAGCTTTACCTGTTCGGTGAAATCCTCCTTCGACGCCAGCGATGCCAACGAGTGGGAGTAGGTTTCGGCAAGGAATTCCACGCAGCCCGTGGCGGCCAGTTCCTTGAACGATTCGAGGACTTCGGGTGCATAGGCACGGAACTGTTCGATAGCGATGCCCGTGATCGAGAACGAGCAGCGGAACTTACCCTTGTTTTCCCGGATGAGCTTCAGCAACAGGGCGTTCATCGGCAGGTAGCATTGCCGGGCGACTTTCTGCATGATGGAGCGGTTCAGCAGGTCGTCCAGATAGTTGTGGTCCTTGCCCATGTTGAAGAAGCGGTACTTCTTCAGTCGCCAGGGCTGGTGTACCTGAAAATATAAGCAGACGGTTTTCATAGGGTAGCTATTTTATTGTTTTTTATTCTCTTCGATCACCGCTTCGTATACGGTTTTGATTTTGGCTGCGGCATCGTTCCATTTCAGGTTTGTGACCTCTTCCAGGCCTTTCGAGGCGAACATCCCCGCAAGCGCCGGGTACTGGATCAGCCCGTAGATGGCATCGGCCAGGGCATCGACATCCCAATAGTCGACCTTCACGGCATAGTCGAGCACTTCGGCCACGCCGCTCTGCTTGGAGATGATCACCGGGACGTTCGAACGCATTGCCTCGAGGGGCGATATGCCGAACGGCTCCGAGACCGACGGCATGACGTATACATCCGACAGCTGGAACATCTTGTGTACATCCTCGCCGCGCAGGAATCCGGTGAAGTGGAACCTGTCGGCAATGCTCAGCCGCGCTACGCGGCGGATGACGTGGTTCATCATGTCGCCCGAGCCGGCCATTACGAAACGTACGTTGGGGACTTTCTTCAGCACCTTGGCCGCGGCCTCGACGAAATAGTCGGGGCCTTTCTGGTAGGTGATACGCCCCAGAAACGTGACGATCTTGTCGTCCACGCCCCGTTCGGGCATTTTGCAGTGGCCTCCGGCGAACCGCACGGCATTGTGTACTGTCACGACCTTGTCGGCCGGGACGCCGTAGCGGTTGATGACGATGTTGCGCGTGAGGTTCGAAACGGCGATCACCCGGTCTGCGGCGTGCATGCCTGCGCGTTCGATGGCGTAGACCTGCGTATTGATGTTCTCGCCGCTGCGGTCGTATTCCGTGGCGTGCATATGCACGACCAGCGGCTTGCCCGATACGCGCTTGGCGGCGATACCGGCGTAGTAGGTGAGCCAGTCGTGGGCGTGGATCACGTCGAACTGCCCTTCGAGGTCTTTGGCCACCTGCGCTGCGACCACGGCATAGCGGGCGACCTCCTCCATAAGGTTGGCGCCGTACTTGCCCGAGAAGGTATAGCGTTGTTTCCAGGCATCGGTCGTCGACCAGACTTTCTGTCCGGATTTGACGTAGCGCTCCTGGTACTGTTCATACTCTTCGGGAGAGATATAAGGTACCATGTTCGAGTCGATATGGATGAACGACATCTTCTCGAGAATGTCGTCCGCGCCGCTTCCCGTGGATCCGTAAAGCGCCTCCACGTCACTGGCATTCAGGACATGCGTGAAACGCTGATCCTCGTCGCCGTAGGCGTGGGGTACTACGAATGTTACGTCGACATCGTTGCGTGCCAGCCCGCGGGTCATTCCGTAACATGCCGTTCCCAAACCACCCGCGATGTGGGGCGGGAACTCCCAACCGAACATTAAAACTCTCATAACTATATCCTTGTTTTGCAATTTTTACCTATCCTCTCACAGGAACGTCCCGGCTCACGGCCACAAGCCGCGGTTGCAAGTCCGGACGCCCCGGAATCCCGCCTTGGCAGGATTTTCCTCCCCTCACAACTTGTTATTTCCCAGCCTTTATCTTTTTTGTCGCGGCCTTTGTCGCAGCCGGCTTTTTTCCTGTCGGTTTCTTCTCCGCACTCTTTTTCGCTGCGGGTTTCTTTTCTGCGGCCTCTTTTGCGACGGCCGTCTTTGCCGCGGTTTTCCTGGCGGTGCTTTTCGCCGCCTTCGCGGTTTTGCTTTCCCGGGCCTCCTCCTGCGTGCGCTCGCGGATCATGCTGTGGATATTGAGCACGGCCCCGACGCTCCACGCCTGCGAGATAGCCCCGCGCGATGCATAGGGCGGGTCGGCATCGTAGAGCTCGCAAATCGACCCGATGCCGTAGCTCTGGATGTCCTCGTCGAAATTGGCGAGTATCTCCCGGGCCTGCGGCAGGAATACATCCCTGTCGATATCGAAACATGCCTTGACGTAGAATTGCAGCAGACACGGCCATGCCGAACCGTTCTTGCCCGCGAAATCGCGTTCTGCGGGCGATCCTCCCTCCAGCGAACCTTTGTAGAGCAGGTTGCGGGGCGAGAGTGTCCGCAGCCCCTTGGGGGTGAGCAGGTGCTGGCGCACGGTGCGGATCACCTCCAGCTGCAGCTCCTCGTCGAGCATCTTGTAATTCAGCCCGCAGGCGACGATCATGTTGGGGCGCGTCGATTTGTCGGGCCCGTCCGTCCCTACGAAATCGGCCAGATAACCTTCCGGCAGGCGGAACAGTTCGACGAACGACGCCTGCGTGCGTGCCGGGAGCGACTCCCAGGCCTTGACGAAGGCTTTGTCTGCGTGTTTGCCGGCCAGTTCGAGCGCATAACATACGGCGTTGTACCACAAGGCGTTCACCTCTACCTGGTAACCGTTGCGCGGAGTGACGGGGCGGCCGTCGATCACGGCATTCATCCACGTCATCGGGATGTCGTCCGCAGCGGCCCACACCAGTCCGTTGTCATGCAGCGCGACGCGGCCGCCGACTCCCCGGCGGTAGCTCTCCAGAATATCTTTCATGGCCGGGCCGTAGGCTTTCCATATCTGCTTGCCGCCCACTTCCCGTTCGAGTTGCTGGAGCGTCCAGAAGAACCACAGCGGGGCATCTGCCGCGACGGCCGCCGAGGCGTTGCCCGTGAACATGCCGTCGCGCATTTCGCGCACCAGCGTGTCGAGGGCGTCGATACAGTCCTCCTTATGCCCCTGTTCGAGCGTGATGCCCGGGAGCGATACGAAGGTCTGGCGGCCCGAAACCCCGTGCCACGGATAGCCCGACACCACTTCGGTGCGGTCGCCGGGACGCCGGATGACGAATTGCCGCGCCGAATGCTCCAGGCAGCTGATGAAGTCGATCTTGTGCGTGCGCCGGGCGATGGATGCGGCGAATACCTCTTCGATGGTCTTGACCGAACCCATTTCGTCGAGCGAAGCCGAGAAGATGATGCTTTCGCCCTTCTTGAGTTCCGTTTCGAAATAGCCCGTCGTGAGCAGGTCTTCGTAACCGTCGTAACCGCGCGCCAGATCCTGCTGGTATTCGAATCCGTAGTACCAGTCGGGTGCGGGCACGAACTCCGCGCCGGGCTTGCTGGTTTGCAGGTATAGCCACGGGAACGACCCGTAGAGGCGGCATTTCACGCCGTTGACCGCCGGGTAGGAGTGCCCGTCGGCATCCATGTTGGCATGCGTCAGCGCATGTTTGTCGCGAAAGGCAAGGAAGGGCCGCAGCCGCAGGTACGTTTCCGAATGCGCATCGATGAGCGTATAGCGGATCATCAGCTGCGTGCGCTTGTGTATCCACAGCATCTCCTTCCGCAGGATCACGCCGCCCACGCGGTAGGTGATCGTGGGGGTCGGCGTATATTTGAAATCGGTGATATACTTGTGTCCGCGCGGCTCGTATACCCCCTTGAAGCGGTGCAGGGCCAGGTTGAATGTCTGGTCGTGCTGGACGATGGTTTCGTCGAGCGACGAGAGCAGGACATACGTCCTGTCGCTGTCGTCGATGGGCGCTACCATCAGGCCGTGGTAGCGGCGGGTGTTGCAGCAGACGATAGTCGTGCTCATATATCCGCCGATACGGTCTGTGGAGAGCATTTCGCGCTGGAGCGAATACTCCAGGTTGCCCAATTCGCTTTTGTCGAAAGTAAGTGCTGACATGTCCTTCAAAAAAATACGGTTCGTTCTATAAAGATAGCTGAATTTTCATGAAAAGACAATCGCATTTCCGAAAATTCATATCTTTTTTACATTATTAGGCCCAAATTCGCTAAGCCCATTTTACCAATGCAAAATCCATGCGATGGGGCAGGTGCGGGTTCTCCGGGAAAATACGCAGCGCCACGTCGAACGTGCCGGCTTCGTCGGGCGTATAATCCAGTGCGTAGGTAACGCGGCTGCCTTCGGTCTTGGTGTGCTTGAGTCCGATCGTGCGCATCACGTTGGCATTCTGCCCGCCGACGATCTGCTGTGCGATGACCATCTCCACGCCGATGTCCTCGGGACGCAGGCTGGCGATGTCCAGGGTCACTTCGAAGTGGTACGTTTCACCCACGAAGATCGCCTTGTTGTCGATTTTCACGCGCTGCACGTCGATCACGCGGATCTGCTCCCATACGGACGATACCTTGCGTTTCCATGCTGCGATCTCGCGGGCCAGCTTGTAGCCACCCTCGACAATCCGGTGCTTGCGTGCCGCGAGCTTGTTGTAGAATCGCTCTTCGTAATCGTTGAGCATGCGGTTGGTGGTGAAGTTCGAGGCGATGTCGGCCACGCATTTCTTGACCGACTCCACCCATGCGTGGGGTATTCCGTCCGTGTCCCGTTCGTAGTATTTTGGGGCGATCTGCTCCTCGATGGTGTTGTAAATCATCTCGGCGTCGAGCTCGTCCTGATAGTGCTGGTCGGCGAAGGTGCGCTCCATGGGCAGCATCCACCCGGCACCTTCCTTGTAACCTTCAACCCACCATCCGTCGAGCACCGAGAATTGCAGCACGCCGTTCATGACGCACTTTTCGCCCGACGTACCCGATGCCTCGAGCGGGCGTGTCGGGGTGTTGAGCCATACGTCGACGCCCTGCACCATGCGGCGAGCCAGCTCCATGTCGTAATTCTGCAGGAAGAGTATCTTGCCCACGAACTGCGGCATGGCGGCCACTTCGACGATGCGTTTGATGAGGTCTTGTCCCGGTTTGTCGTTGGGGTGGGCCTTGCCTGCGAAGATGAACTGCACGGGGCGCTCCTTGTTGTTCACGATGGCCGAGAGCCGGTCGAGGTTCGTGAAGAGCAGGTAGGCGCGTTTATAAGTCGCGAAGCGGCGTGCGAAACCGATGGTCAGCACGTCGGGCTTGATGCCTTCGATGACCTGTAGCATCTGGCGCGGCGAGTCGAGCCGTACCTGGCTGGGATCGCTGTAACGCCTGCGGATATGCTTGATGAGCTTGTTCTTGAGGTGCATGCGCTCGGCCCACAGCTCCCCGTCGGGGATGTTGTGGACTTTCTGCCATGCCGGGATGTCGTAGGCGTGCCCCTCGAATCCGTCTGCGAAATAGCGGGCGTAGAGGCGGCGCAGGCCCGTCGCGATCCATGTCGGGAAATGCACGCCGTTGGTGACGTAGCCGATGTGGAGCTCGTTCTTGAAATACCCCGGCCACATATTGCCCAGTATCTCCTTCGACACTTCGCCGTGGAGCCACGATACGCCGTTGACCTCCTGCGAGAGGTTGCAGGCCAGCACCGACATCGAGAATTTCTCGTTGGGGTCGTTGGGGTTGGTCTTACCCAGGTTGATGTATTGCTCCCAGGTGATGCCCAGTACGTCCGGATAGTGTGACATGTACTGGCGGATCATCGACTCGGGGAAAGCGTCGTGCCCGGCGGGTACGGGGGTGTGCGTCGTGAAGAGCGACGAGGATCGGATCACCTCCAGCGCCTCCGAGAAGGAGAGCTTCTTGTGGTTCACCAGGTCGCGGATACGCTCGATGCCGATGAACGCGGCATGTCCTTCGTTGCAATGGAACACATCGTGCTTGATGCCCAATGCGCGCAATGCGCGGATACCGCCGATGCCCAGCAGTACCTCCTGCTTGAGGCGGTTCTCCCAGTCGCCACCGTAGAGGTAGTGGGTGATCTGGCGGTCTTCCTCGAGGTTGGCCTCGAAGTCCGTGTCGAGCAGGTAGAGGTCTGTGCGGCCGACCTTGCATTTCCAGACACGCGCCGAGAGCGTACGTCCCGGGAAGGCGATGGTGATCGTCAGCCAGTTGCCGGCCTCGTCGCGCACGGGCGAAATCGGGAGTTTATAGAAATTCTGCGCCTCGTAGGTCGCTTCCTGCGCCCCCTGTGCAGAAAGGCGCTGCGTGAAATAGCCATACCGGTATAGCAGCCCCACAGCGGCCATCGGGACATTCTTGTCCGAAGCCTCCTTGAGGTAGTCGCCCGCGAGTATGCCCAGGCCGCCCGAGTAGATCTTGAGCGACGAATGCAGGCCGTATTCCATTGAAAAGTACGAAATCGTGGGGATCTTCGGGTCGGGCTTTTCGTTCATATAGTCGCGGAACTGCGCGTATACGGCGTCTAACTGTCCGAGGAACGCTTCGTCCCGTTCGAGTTCTTTCATGCGTTCTACGCTCAGCTTGTCGAGGAATGCGATCGGATTGCGCTCGCATTCGGCCCAAAGGGCCGGGTCGATGCCTTCGAACAGGTCGCGGGGGCCGGGGTTCCAGCACCACCAGAGGTTGCGCGAAAGCTCTTCCAGGGCATGCAGGCGCTTGGGCAGGGTCTTATCGACCATCATGCGGTTCCAGTTGGGCTTTTCGGCGAAGAGTTGCTGGCGCACGAAATTGATCTGCTCGTTGCGGGCGTTACCCTCGTCGAGTACCGCGCGGTTGGTGCGGATCACCGAACTTTCCACGGCCTCGGAATAGGCCTGTTCATAGGCAGCGAAAAGGTGCTCCCAGAGTGCCGTTTCCGAAATCTCGTAGGCCGAGACGCGCATTTCGGAGACGTGTTTTTCGTCCAGTGCGCTGAAGCGCAGCAGCGAGTCGGCGATTTTCTCTTCGACCTCCTTGTCGTTGTAGTCGTCGCGGCGGATGACCTCCACGCCCAGGTGCTCGCGGTGCTTGTCGACCCACAGTCCGAACCCTGCGAGGGTCGTGGTGATGGTCGGCACCGAGAATGCCACCGATTCGAGCGGCGTATAGCCCCACGGTTCGTAGTAGGAAGGGAATACCGTGATGTCCATGCCCACGAGCAGTTCGTAGTAATCCTTGTTGAAGATGCCGTCGGCCTTGTTCAGGTAGGTCGGCACGAAGATCACCTTCACCTTCGAATCGTCAGTGGAGAGGATGCTGCCGTTCAGGGCGTTCACGATCGGGTCGCTGTTCTGGTATTCGAGGTAGTGGGTCGAATACTTGTATTGTCCGCCGTCGATCGGGCTGGCCGGGTCGGCCAGGTGCGCCTGCAAATCGGCTCGCGGGCCGCGGTTGCCCGCCGGAACGGTGATGTAGGCCAGTACCTCGCGTTTGAGACGGTCGGAAGCGGCCAGCTTCTTGAGCGATTCGATGAAGACGTCGAGGCCCTTGTTGCGGAATTCGTAACGGCCGCTGGTGCCGACGATCAGCGGTTCCTTCCGGAACTTATGTCCCAGGCAGGCTTCGGCCACGGAGATCATCGCCGCACGGGCCTCGGCGCGCTTGGCGTCGTACTCCTCGCCCGTCCATACGAAATCGTTCTCGAACCCGTTGGGTGTGATGCCGTCCGGTTCGCGCCCCAGCAGGTATTTGCATTCGTTGGCCGTGATGTCGCTCACGGTGAGGAACGCGTCGTGGTACGTGGCGGCCATCTTCTCGATCGAATGTTTGGCCACGACGTTGAACTGGCGGGCCAGTTCGTCGGCGTTGAATTTTGCCAGGTCGTTGTAGAGCGGCAGGCGGTTTCCGGCGATGCAGCGTCCCATGACCGTGGCGTGCGTCGTGAAGAGCGTGGCCACATAGGGGGCGTGTTTGCGCAGGTGGAGCCCGCCTGCGGCAGTCATCCACTCGTGGAAATGTGCGGCGATCTTGTCCGTCGCATTGCAGAAATTATCGACGTAGGACGCGATGACCATGCCTGCGGCATAGCCGAAGAGCACGGGTTCGATGTAATCCCATTGCCCCGAGAGCGAATCCACATGATATGTTTCCCAGAGTTTTTTGAGTATTTCGTCCTTGCGGGGGATCAGGGAGGTGAAATCCACCAGGATTACCGTCGGCTCGCCCTTGATCTTCCAGCGTCCCACGCGGATGCGCAGGCCTTCGTTGTATACGCTCTGTCGCCATGCTTTGAGCATGTTGGGGTCTTCCTCGAATTCGGGGTTCGCCCCTTCGTGCTGGAGGTCGGGCCCGATGAGGATATAGCGGTCTGCGAATTTCCGGGTTACGGTCTGTGCTTTGGTCGAGATGACGGTATGGATGCCGCCGACCTTATTGCATACCTCCCAACTTACCTCGAAAAGGTAATCGGGAGTCAGTTTTGCATTACTCATATTTGTCGTGCTTGTTTGTAATTTTTCAATGGAATCGGTTGAAAACCGCTGCAAAGGTAATACTTATATTTATATAAAACAACCATGCAGGATTAATTAGTAAAAATATTTAATAATAACTTAACATTTCTGTTTCACATCGTTGCATGCTGTGTTATGTTTCGAAAAGCGCCTCGATCACAGCGTCCGAGACCAGGAATTTTTCCGGAGGGACGGCCATCCGCCCCCTGGCCGTGCGGAGCGTGCCCGCACGGAGGAACGGCGCTGCCTCTTCCTGCATCCGTGCCAGCCGTTTTGCTCCGAAACGCGCTGCAACCTCTTCCAGACCGATCCCTTCGGCCGTCCGGAGCGCCGTCATGACGTATTCGTTGAACCTGTCGCGGTCGGTCAGCACCTCCCGCCCGGCGGGGGCGCCGGCGATGTATTTTTCGGTCGAACTGGTGTTCCAGTGCCTCTCTTGGCCGTCGAACGAGTGGGCGGCAGGCCCGATGCCGAGGTATTTCTCCCCGTGCCAGTAGGAGGCGTTGTGACGGGCGCGGAATCCGGGCAGGGCGTAGTTCGAAACTTCGTAATGTTCGAATCCGGCGGCGGTGAGTGTATCGTGCACCGTGAGGAACTCTTCCTCGCTGACCGCTTCGTCCACGGCGCGGAATTCTCCCCGTGCTGCGCGGCGGCCGAAGGCCGTATCGGGTTCAACGGTCAAATGGTATGCCGAAATATGCTGCACGCCGAGCGACAGCACCCCGTCAAGCGACCTTTTCAGCGAATCCCCGCCGAATCCCTGAACGCCGAAGATCAGGTCGGCGGTGATATTGCGGAACCCGGCGCGCTGTGCCGCCCGTACCGCACCTGCGGCCTGCGCTGCCGTGTGACGGCGGTTCATCAGCTTCAGGCAGCCGTCGTCGAGCGACTGGATGCCGATCGACAGCCGGTCGATGCCTGCTTCGCGCAGCCCGGCGAGGTACTCCTCTGTCAGGTCGTCGGGGTTTGCCTCGAGGGTGGTTTCCTCAGCGCCGGAGCAGTCGAACAACTGCGTGGCATGGGCCAGCAGCCCTTTCAGCGTTTCGGGTGCGTAGAGCGAAGGCGTGCCCCCGCCGAAATAGCGGGTCACGACCGCTTCGCCCCGTAGGTATCCCTGCCTTTCGTCCAGCTCGCGGTGCATGGCGGCCGTCACGCCGTCCATCTGCTCCAGCCGGGCGCTCTTGTAGAAGTCGCAGTAGGCGCAGATGCGTTTGCAGAACGGTATGTGGAAATAGAGTCCGGCCATGGCCTATCCGAGTTTTCGGGGAGCAGGAGTTTCCGCCGGTTCGGCGGCGAGCGCCTTTATCGCCTTTACGGTTTTCCGTCCGTATCTGTTGAACGTAAATATTCCCCCTGCGATGTTATACCACGGATCGTAGACCAGGGCCCACCGGATTTCATTGCTTCTCCAGCTCAAGATCAGCAAGTCGCAGTCCAGGTAGGGGATGCCCTTTCGGTTTGCGGCCTGCAAATAACGCTGATTGTCGTATTCGATCCTCCATCCCTCGTCGGACAGCAGTTTCCGTATCCGATCTTTCAGTCCGTCGGGTTGCCCGGAGAGCGGGATACTCTTGAACTTCAGTTTCCTGCGTTGTAACACATGGAGGGCAAAGCCCGCGCCGAACAGCAGGAGCGCGGCCAGCCAATACCGATCCCGAAATCCCTGAATGAGGTCGCGGACAAAATAACAGGAAAAGAATATCCCGGAAATAATTAACAGGATGGAGAAACAATGGTAGTTTACCCATTCGATCGAAAACGGTTTCAGGCAGATCCTGTCGTGGCGTATTTTTATCGGGCGCATTATAATGATAACGATGTTTTGTATAAGGGCTGATTAATCAAAGATAGGAAAAATTCCCGGATGTCGTCCCTTTCCGCCCCGGTTTTTTCGGTGCCCGTGCGTCGGGCCCGGCTGCCGGATCGGATTTACGGAAAATACCTCCGGTTTCCTGATTTTGATGCGGTTGCTCCGGAAGCGCCCCTCCCGTCATTGTTTTTGTCCGGGCGGCGTTCCGTCGGGCGGGAGTGCCGTGCGCCGTCGATGGGTATTTCGACCGAAGTGCGGCCTGTGCGTCCGCCTCGAATTCCATCCTGCGGAGCCCCGGTGCGGATTGCGGCCGTATGTTTGCAGCAGGATATGGAGCCGGGTTTTCCTGCGGCTTTGGGGGACACGATAGCTGCTTATAAATGAATCATATACAGGCATCGGGAAAAATAATGGATATTTTTTGCTTTTTTCACTGTTAGTTTTTTCACAAGTGTAAAAGTTTTTCTACCTTTGTGCGGTTAAAGTCCGGTCTTGCGGATTTTCGACGTTAGGTTAATCAAGGATTTGATGTTTTATTAAAATAACAATTATTATGGACAAAATGGATTTGAAAAAGTATGGGATCACGGGTGTGACCGAGATCGTGTACAATCCGTCGTACGACGAACTTTTCCGCGAGGAGACCAAGAAGGGGCTCCGCGGTTTCGAAAAAGGCCAGCTGACCGAGACCGGTGCCGTGAACGTGATGACCGGCGTTTATACCGGCCGTTCGCCCAAGGACAAGTTCTTCGTAATGGACGAGACCACCAAGGATACGATCTGGTGGACTTCCGATGAATATAAGAACGACAACAAGCCTGTTACGAAGGCTGCCTGGAAGGAGCTGAAGAAACTCGCTACTCAGGAGCTGTCGGGCAAGAAACTCTATGTCGTGGACACTTTCTGCGGCGCCAATGAGAATTCGCGCCTCAAGATCCGTTTCATCATGGAGGTCGCATGGCAGGCCCATTTCGTAAAGAACATGTTCATCCGTCCGACCGACGCCGAACTGGAGAAATACGGCGAGCCCGATTTCGTGGTGCTCAACGCTTCGAAGGCCAAGGTTAAGAACTATAAGAAACTCGGCCTGAACTCCGAGACGGCCGTCGTTTTCAACCTCACCGAGAAAATGCAGGTTATCCTCAACACCTGGTACGGCGGCGAGATGAAGAAGGGTATGTTCTCCTACATGAACTACCTGCTTCCGCTCAAGGGCATGGCTTCGATGCACTGCTCGGCCAACACCAATGCCAAGGGCGAGACCGCTATCTTCTTCGGCCTGTCGGGCACCGGCAAGACCACGCTTTCGACCGACCCGAAGCGTCAGCTGATCGGCGACGACGAGCACGGCTGGGACGACGACGGCGTATTCAACTTCGAGGGTGGCTGCTACGCCAAGGTCATCAACCTCTCGCAGGAGAACGAGCCCGACATCTGGAACGCCATCCGCCGCAACGCGCTGCTGGAGAACGTGACGGTAGACAAGAAGGGCAAGATCGACTATGCCGACAAGTCGGTAACCGAGAACACCCGCGTTTCGTACCCGATCTTCCACATCGAGAATATCGTGAAACCCGTATCGAAAGCCCCGGCTGCCAAGAAGGTGATCTTCCTTTCGGCCGACGCATTCGGCGTGCTGCCCCCGGTTTCGATCCTCAATGCCGAGCAGACCAAATACTATTTCCTGTCGGGCTTCACCGCCAAGCTGGCGGGTACCGAGCGCGGTATCACCGAGCCGACCCCGACTTTCTCGGCTTGCTTCGGCGCGGCATTCCTTTCGCTGCACCCCACCAAGTACGGTGAGGAACTGGTGAAGAAGATGAAGAAGGCCGGTGCCAAGGCATACCTGGTGAACACGGGCTGGAACGGTACCGGCAAACGTATCTCAATCAAGGATACGCGCGGTATTATCGACGCCATCCTCGACGGTTCGATCGACAAGGCTCCGACCAAGACGCTGCCTATCTTCGACTTCACGATCCCGACGGAGCTGCCGGGCGTAGATACCAAGATCCTCGACCCGCGCGATACCTACAAGAACGCCAAGGATTGGGACGTCAAGGCCGAAGACCTCGCCAACCGCTTCGTGAAGAATTTCGTGAAGTTCACGGGTAACGAAGAGGGTAAGAAGCTCGTAGCCGCCGGCCCGAAAGTGAAATAATCTCTGAATAAAGTTTTGAATGGTAGAACCCCGCGCCGGAAGGTGCGGGGTTCTTTATTTTGCGGCATTGCGTATGCTGCGATGGGAGGGGCTTCCGTATCCTCGGAAGGGCTCGGATCCTGTTTCCCGCGGGGCGGGTTGCTGCCTGCCGCGATTCCGGGTTGCCGCCTGACCGGGGCGGGGTTGTGGCGGGTGTGCCTCGGAAGGGCCCGCTGCAATTTACCCCGGGTTTAGGTTCCCGGGCCGGCCGCTGTTTCCGGTTGCCCGCATTCCGGGAGTACTGCTCCCTTTGGTTCCGGAGTTGCGGACTTTCCGTGCATGGCTGCCTGCCGCAGTCTGCAACTGCTGTTTAGCGCACGTCCGCTGTCCGCTGTTTGTTGCGGGGCGTGAAGATGCGATACCCGATCGAGACGCCGATCTTGTTGGGATACCACTCCGAAGAGCCGTTGAACGGGTCGGGGTGTTCGGGTTGTACGGGGCGGTGGGGGTACATGTCGACCTGGCCGTCGAAACTGTACCCGTTGTAATGGCTGTCCATCCATGCCCAACCCAGAAAAGCGTCGAGCAGCCAGCGTTTCCCGAACTGGTATTCATAACCCACGCAGAGGCCGATCATCATGCCGTATCCTTTGCAGTAACGGTCTTCGAATTTCAGTTTCCACCCTTCGATGTAAGGTTTCGACATGTCGAAGGCCATCATGCCGATGTTTGCCCCCAGGTACCAGCCCCGGTTATGCTCCTTGAAATAGCGGCGGTATTCGCCCATGAAGATGGCGAAGAGCATGTGCTTTTCGTTGATCGACTTCCATGGCGAGATGACGATGTCGGTCTGTAAGGTCGATTTGGGCGAGATGGCGAACTCCACGGCGGGATTCACCACGCCCACCAGAGCATAGGGGACATTGAGCTTGACATATCCCTGCGGGGATGCCTGCTGCGTGCAGAACAGCGCGAACAGGAATGCCGGGATGCAAAGCCCGAAGCGGATGTTTTTCATAGGCGGATCGTTACAACGGACAAAGATATGAAAAAATCCGGCCAACATACTGTGCTGGCCGGATTTTAACTATGTGCTGGACGGATTTATACCGTCATGATCTCCTTCTCCTTCTTTTGGAGCGCCTCGTCGAGGGTCTTGGTGAATTTCTCCAGCAATTTCTGGGCCTGTGTTTCGCCGTCCTTCGACTCGTCCTCGGGCATACCCTCTTTCTGGGCTTTTTTGAATGCCTCGACTGCGTCGCGGCGGGCATTGCGCAGGCTGATGCGGGCGGTTTCTGCCTCGTTGCGGATTTGTTTCACCAACTCCTTGCGGCGTTCCTCGGTCAGGGGCGGGATCGACAGGCGGATCTGCTCGCCGTTGTTCGAAGGCGTCAGCCCGATGTTCGAGTCGATGATGGCCTTTTCGATCGCACGCAGCATGTTCTTGTCCCACGGCTGGATCAGGATCGTCTTGGCGTCGGGTACGGTGACGCTGGCGGCGCCCGATATGGGCACCTGCGAGCCGAAATAATCGACCATTACGCCGTTCAGGGCATTGGGCGACGCTTTTCCTGCGCGCACGTTCAAAAGTTCCTCTTCGAGGTGGTCGATGGCCTTCTGCATACGGCCGGAGGCATCGTTGAGAATCGTCTTGGTATCCATATTATTCGAGTGTTTTTTCGATGGTTTTGATCATTTCGTCGAACTCTTCGGCGTCGTAACCAACGGTTGCCAGCATGACTTTACCATCGGCGCCGATCAGGAAATTCCGCGGGATATAATTCGAGGCATAACGGTCGTAAATGGCCTGCGAGGGGTCGAGGCCCATCGGGAACGTATAGCCCATCTTTTCGCGGAACGCCGCCACGTCTTCCCGCTTTTCGCCGCGCGATATGGGCAGGAATACGAAGTTGCGGCCGGCGAAACGGTCGATGATGTCCTTCTGCACGCGGGTCAGTTCCTGCCGGCAGGGCGGGCACCAGGTGGCCCAAAAGTTCAGTAACACGACTTTGCCTTTGAGTTCTGCGAGGGAGGTTTTTGTGCCGTCGAACATCTCCACGGTGAAGTCGGGGGCTTTGTCGCCCGCCTTGACCAGCGTGGTCGATTCGGTATCCGCCGCGGCTTTGCCGCCGCGGCTGCCGCACGAGGGCAGTAACAGGATTGCGGCGATGATCACTGCGATCAGCGCCAGCATGATCCATAACTGCTTGTTGCTCTTTTTTGTTGCCATAGCCTTATTTTTTTACAAGTGTCCCGATCCTCTTCCCGGCAAGCACCTTGCCGAGGTTGCCCGGCGTGTCCATGTCGAAGACGATGATCTGCAGTCCGTTCTCGCGGCAGAGCGTGAATGCCGTGAGATCCATGACTTTCAGCCGGCGGTCGAGCACCTCTTCGAAGCTTATTTCGTCGAATTTGACGGCCGCAGGGTCTTTTTCGGGGTCGGCCGTGTATATGCCGTCCACGCGGGTGCCCTTCAGCATCACGTCCGCCTCGATTTCAATGCCGCGCAGCGCCGAAGCCGAGTCGGTCGTGAAATAGGGGTTCGACGTGCCTCCGCCGATGATGACCACATACCCCGCCTCGAGGTATTCGATGGCACGCGCCTTGGAGTAGTATTCGCCGATGGGCTCCATGCGGATCGAGGTCAGGACTTTGGCTTTCACGCCGTTGTCCTCCAGGGCCGATTGCAGGGCCAGCGAGTTGATGATCGTGGCGAGCATGCCCATCTGGTCGCCTTTCACGCGGTCGAAGCCTTTCTTTGCGCCCGTGAGGCCGCGGAAAATGTTGCCGCCGCCGATGACGATGCCGATCTGGACGCCTGTGGCCGCTGCCGCCCTGATCTGTTCGGCGTAGGACTGGAGTACTTCGGGGGAGAGCCCGTATTTCTGCGAACCTTGCAGCGATTCGCCGCTCAGTTTCAGTAGTATTCGCTTGTATTTCATTGTACGATGGGTTTACCGTAACGCGAAGATAAAAATTTTTATTGAAAAAAACGCAAGAATGACTATCTTTACAGAAAATAGGCGGTATGGCGGCTATGCCGGAAAAAAACGGCGCCATGTCCGGTCTGAGCTGTTTTACGGAACACAGGCTTCGCCTTGGCAATGTCCGAATAAATTTGGCATTTTGCTCGGCTTGTGCTATCTTTAACCTCGTTTTAGATAGGCTGCGGTTCGGACAAACTCAAACAAGTTTGGTTTGTCGCTCTCCTTGCGCTATCTTTGTGCTGCCATGACGTTGGATGAATACAAATTACTCCGAAAAATAAATTCCCCCCGCGACCTCAAGCAACTCTCGGCGGAGGAACTGCGCACCTACTGCGACGATCTGCGCAGCTATATCATCGACGAGTGCTCGGTAAATCCCGGACACCTGGCGTCGAGCCTCGGCTGCGTGGAACTCGCCGCCGCACTCCACTACGTTTTCGATACGCCCGCGGACAAGATCGTCTGGGACGTAGGGCACCAGACCTATGCCCACAAGATTATCACCGGGCGCCGCGAGGCGTTCAAGACCAAACGCCTGCTGGGCGGCATCAGCGGTTTCCCGCGCATGTCGGAGAGCCCCTACGACGCTTTCGGGGGCGGGCATGCCTCGGTGTCGATTTCGGCGGCGTTCGGCATGGCCAAGGCTGCCGAGATGCGGGGCGAGAGGCACCAGGTCGTGGCCGTCATCGGCGACGGTTCGATGACCGGCGGCCTCGCGTTCGAAGGGCTCAACAACGCCGGGGCCAGCAAACGCACCAATATCCTGGTGATCCTCAATGACAACAACATGGCCATCGACCAGGCCACCGGCGCATTGAAGAACTACCTGCTCAAAATCTCCACGTCGGTGCATTACAACCGTTTCAAGCAGCGGTTGTGGGGCATCCTTTCGCATACGCCGCGCCTGCTGCGCCTCTGCCAAAAGGCGGGCAACGCCGTGAAACAGGGGGTGCTGAACAAGAGCAACCTCTTCGAGAGCTTCAATTTCCGTTATTTCGGCCCCGTCGACGGCCACAACCTCAAGGAGTTGGTGCGCACGCTTCGGGCATTGCGCGACATCGAAGGGCCCAAGTTGCTGCATGTCATGACCGTGAAGGGCAAGGGTTACCTGCCTGCCGAGCACGACCAGTCCACGTGGCATGCCCCCGGACGTTTCAATCCCGATACGGGCGAGCGGATCGCCTCGCCGGGCGCTGCGGCGCGTTACCAGGATGTCTTCGGCGAGACGCTCGTCGAACTGGCCGGGCTCGACCCGCGGGTCGTGGGCGTCACGCCTGCCATGCCGTCGGGTTGTTCGATGAACATGCTCATGCACGCCATGCCGTCGCGTTGCTTCGACGTGGGTATCGCCGAGGGCCATGCCGTGACCTTCTCGGCGGGGATGGCCGTTGCGGGCATGGTGCCTTTCTGCAACATCTATTCATCTTTCATGCAGCGGGCTTACGACAATGTGATCCACGACGTCGCGATTCAGGATCTGCCCGTGGTGATGTGCCTCGACCGGGGCGGCATCGTGGGCGAGGACGGCGTGACCCACCACGGGGTCTTCGACATGGCTGCATTCGGTACCGTGCCGGGACTTACGATCGCTGCGCCGATGGATGAACTGGAACTCCGCAACATGATGTATACCGGTCTGCAATACGGTCATCCCTTCATGATCCGCTACCCGCGCGGCAACGGTGCGGGACGTCTGTGGCGGGGCGTTCCCTTCGAAGCGCTGCCCGTCGGCCGGGGCCGGAGGCTCCGCGAAGGTACGGACGTGGCGCTGGTGACGGTCGGGACGGTCGGCAACGCTGCCGCCCGTGCCGCGGAACGCGCCGCGGCGAAGGGTGTGAGCGTGGCGCATTACGACCTGCGCTTCGCCAAACCGCTCGACGAAGTCCTGCTGGCCGAGGTCGGTGCCAAGTTCCGCCATGTGGTCACGGTCGAGGACGGTTCCCTGCGCGGGGGCGTCGGCGAGGCCGTCACGGCATTTTTCAATGCCCGCGGCTGCGAGGTGGCCGTGCACTCGCTGGGCATCGGCGACGAGTGGGTCGAGCACGGAACCCCGGCTCAGCTCTACGCCCTCTGCGGTTACGATGAGGAGGGTATTCTGCGGGCGCTGCTCGCTGCGGGGGAATAAAACCGCCGTTTCCGCTCCTGTTTGCCGTGCTGCGGCATAAAATCTGTTACGTGCTCCCTAAAAACCGTTTGGGGAGTGAAAATCGCGATCGTATTATTGGCCGCTGTGCTGCTTGTCATCGGCGTGGTATACGGCCGTGCCGCCGACCGTACCGACCGAACTCCGGTGCCGTCGTTCGACTTGGCGCGCTACATGGGCACCTGGTATGAGATCGCCCGCTACGACCATCCGTTCGAACGGGGGCTGGCCGGAGTGCAGGCGCGCTACGAACTGAGGTCCGACGGTCGCATCGGGGTGTTCAACAGCGGAACTGATTACCGTTCGGGCCGTTGTAAACGTGCGCGGGGCAAAGCCTGTGCGGGACAGGTGCCGGGGCGTTTGCGGGTCTCTTTTTTCTGGGTTTTTTATTCGGATTACAACGTCATGGAGCTGGGCGGCGATTACGATTGGGCATTGGTCGGCGGCGGTTCGGCAAAATACCTCTGGGTACTGTCACGCACGCCGACACTCCCCGCGCATACGCTCAACCGCATCCTGCGGCTGGCCGAACGACGCGGTTACCGGACGGACAGGCTTCTGTTCGTCGACCAGGGGCAATGACACTCCGCCGAAGGGGTGCTCCTCCGTTCCCTGCATCCGTGTCACATCGTGAATGTCCAGTCGTCGCCCCGGCTGAGCGCGGCGTCGAACCGGAACCCTTCCCATTCGAATTCTTTGAGCATTTCCGGATCCGTAATCCGGTTTCTGATAAGGTGGCGCGTCATCTCCCCGCGGCACATTTTCGTGTAGACTACGATGGTTTTCAGACGGTCGCCCTCGCGGATGCGGAATTCGGGCGTGATGATACGCGCTTCGCGGCGGATGCGTTTCCAGTCGAACAGGCGCTTCATCTCGCTGCTGGCGAGGTTGACCAGGATGCCGTCGTCGGCATGGATTTTTTCGAGGAAGGCTTCTGTCAGCCGTCCCTGCCAGTACCCGAACATCGTTTGGTCGTCGTGCCCCGGCAATACGGCGTCCCCTTCCAGCCGGTAGCGGCGGATTGCATCCAGCGGCCGGAGCAGCCCGTAGAGGAACGACGTGATGTTGAGGTGCTGCTGTGCGTATTCGAAATCCCCGGGGGTGAATCGCTCCGGGGCGATATGCCTGAATACGACGCCCGTGTAGGCCAGCAGCGCAGGGAGGGCCTCTTCGCCGTGGAACTGCCGGTAACGCCGGCGGTTGGTCGCGGCGATCTGCCGGTTGGTGCGCAGCATGCGTTCCAGCTCTTCGGTGCTGAGCGTCGCCAGCTGCAGGGCCAGCTCCGCAGCCTCGCGGGCGTAACGCGGCAGGGTCGTTCGGGGGATTTCGGCCGGATTGTTTTCGGCCATCGTTTTGGCGCAGGAAAGGAGTATTTGCATGGCTGTGGATCAAAATTGGATGTCCTGCCCCTCTGCCGGCTCCGCAAAGCGGGTGAACGGGACGAACGGCGTCACCGTGAACTCGGCCGTGAGCAGGTATGGACGGTATGGGCAGGTCTTGTACACCTGTTTGCAGATACGGTAACGCGCATACCGGGCCGGGTAGACACGGGGTGCGAGCCGGGCTGTGAACCCGTAGGTGTATTCGGCGGCCGGTGCCGGATGCGGTACTTCGGTGCGGGATGGGTTGTTTGGCCCGATGCCGACCAGCAGTGAGTTCCACGCATTGACGACGGGCAGCGTTTCCCACCGTCCGTGCTGGAAGCGGCAGACGGTGTAGTCGCTCCCGAAGTATACCGTCGAATCGCCTTTGTGGCGGATCGTGAGCTGGATATGTTCGGTGCCGGCGGGATAAAATGCGTATTCGGCATTCATCGTGAGCCCATTCGGCGGAGCAGCCCCTTCGGGTGCGGGCGGATAGGGTGTCGTGTCGGGGTCGAACCCGTGGAGCCGGATCAGGGGGCTGTCGTGCACGCAGCGGCGGAAGCGGGCTTTCATCGCCGTGTCGGCTCGGATCATGTGTACGTCTATGACACCGTCCGGTTCGTTGACCGCCGATGCGTAGATGGCGTTTGCGACCGGATCGGCCGCCTTGTTGTCTACCGCCCACTGCCAGATGCTGTCCTGTAAAGCGGACAGTCCGTCCGTTGCGGGGCGCTTCTGTGCGGCGGCCGTACAGCCGGCCGCAAGCAACAGGAACAGCAGAAGGCGTTTCATGGTGCGGTGCGGTTTATGCTACGGAGCAGGGGATGCCGAGTGCCTCGACGCGGGCGGCGATGGCCTGCAACTCCTCGCGCGGCACTTTTTCGAGCGTCCGGCACCTGTCTCTTATACACATCTCCGAGCCCACGAGACAGGCAGAAATCT
>ENA-UBDJ01000113-UBDJ01000113.1-human-gut-metagenome-genome-assembly--contig:-NODE-113-length-44979-cov-6.447868_pt1 | contig 44979 bp, 40 predicted proteins | sample MGYA00244279_ERZ654774 | MGnify/ENA primary metagenome ERZ654774 (study PRJEB26926, sample SAMN06164701) | human gut metagenome | biome: ENVO:00009003; feature: ENVO:2100002; material: ENVO:00002003...
AGATTTCTGCCTGTCTCGTGGGCTCGGAGATGTGTATAAGAGACAGGTATAAATACATCAATCCGACCGTATGTTCCTATTCGCACATATAGACTCCATAACGTTGCCGCTCGAAGACCCGATCCTGAAATTCCTGCTGATCCTGGTCATCATTCTGGCGGCACCGTTGTTACTGAACAAACTCAAAATCCCCTATTTGCTGGGGCTCATCATCGCAGGTGCGGTGATCGGCCCCCACGGCCTGAACCTGGTTCTGCGCGACAGCAGCATCATCCTCTCGGGAACGGCCGGCCTCCTGTACATCATGTTCCTGTCGGGGCTGGACATGGACATGTCCGATTTCAAGAAAAACAGCTGGCGCAGCCTCATCTTCGGGCTCTACACCTTCTGCGTGCCGCTCGGGCTCGGCATCCTGGCCGGGTATTACATCCTGGGCTTCCCGATTTACTCCTCGATCCTGCTGGCCGGGCTCTTCGCCTCGCAAACCCTTATCGCCTACCCCATCGTCAGCAAACTCGGCATCTCGCGCGACAAGGCCGTCACGATCGCAGTCGGCGGCACGGTCATCACCGACACGCTCGCCCTGCTGCTGCTCACGGTCATCGTCGGGATGGCCACGGGCAATGTCGACGAAACATTCTGGTGGAGGCTCAGCGCCTCGGTACTGCTCTCGATCGGCATCATCCTGTTCCTGTTCCCGCTGCTGGCGCACTGGTTTTTCAAACATTGCAGCGACAGCGTATCGCAGTATATCTTCGTGCTGGCGATGGTATTCCTGGGAGCCTATCTCGCGCACATGGCCGGGCTGGAGCCGATCATCGGTGCATTCCTCTCGGGGTTGGCCCTCAACCGCCAGATCCCCCGCACCTCGCCCCTGATGAACCGGATCGAATTCGTGGGAAACGCCATCTTCATCCCCTTCTTCCTGATCGGCGTGGGCATGCTCATCGACTACCGGGCGTTCTTCCGCGACTGGGAAAGCATCGAAGTGGCGATGGTGATGATCGCCCTGATTACGCTCGCGAAATTCCTCGCGGCCTATTTCACACAAAAGACCTTCCGGCTCTCGAACGACCAGCGTACGGTGATCTTCGGGCTGAGCAGCGCCCATGTGGCGGCGACGCTCGCGGCCGTCATGGTCGGCTACAACGTCATACTCGGGCATACGGCGGACGGCGAACCGATCCGCCTGCTGAGCGAAAGCGTCCTGAACGGCACGATCCTGATGATCCTCGCCACCTGCACCGTCTCGACCTTCGCCACGCAACGGGGCGCACACAACATCGCAATGCGCAATGCGCAGGACGACGACAAGGAGCCGCAGGAGGAAGACCATATCCTGATCCCGCTCGCCAACGAGCAGACCGCCTACGAACTGGTCTGCCTGAGCATGACGCTCAAAAAGGCCAAGGAGCGGAACGGGCTGTATGCGCTGAACGCCATCGACAACAAGGTCGAAGACCCCAACCTCGAAAAACAGGGGCGCAAACTGCTCGACATGGCGGCGCAGGCGGCGGCATCGGCCGACAATTACATGCAGCAACTGCTCCGCTACGACGTGAACATCGCCAACGCCATCGTCAGCGTGGTCAAGGAGCGCAATATCTCCGACATCGTGATGGGTATGCACCACGACCGTACGCCGGGCGGGTCGGGCATCGGCAGGATGGCCGCCGACCTGCTGGGCTACAGCAACGTCACCACGTTCTTCTACCACCCCGAACAACCGCTCACCACCGTCAAGCGGCACCTGGTCATCGTGCCCGAAAAAGCCGAGAAAGAGGCCGGGTTCCAGCTCTGGATGCAGAAATTACGCAACCTGGCCGAGAATTCGAGTGCCAGGATCGTCTTCTACGCCCCGGCCAGCACGATGCAATACTTGCGGCCTTCGCGCGGAAAACGCTCGTCGAAAGCCGAATACGTGGTTTCCGACTGCTGGAACGACCTGACGGCGCTGACCTATGAAACCAAACGCGACGATTGCCTGTGGGTGGTGATGAGCCGCCGCGACCGGCTCTCCTACCACCCCGCCATGAGCAAGGTGCCGGGGTATATGGAGCAGTTCTTCGCCGGGCACAGTTTCGTGCTGGTCTATCCCGTACAGGCGGGCGATACGGACAACCGCTATCTGTAACGTACGCCCGGGCAACCGGTGCGGGGAGTTTCCCGTTTCCGGATTTTATACTACCTTTACGGGTGACGGATGCGCCCCGGAAAAACCCGGACAGGTTTGGTTTTGCGTCCGCCTTGTATTATCTTTGCATCAGAAAAAAAGAAAAGAGTATGAGTCTCGTAGCAATCGTGGGCCGTCCGAATGTCGGCAAAAGCACCCTCTTCAACCGTCTGGTCGGCCAGCGGAAAGCCATCGTCGATGCCACGGCCGGAACCACCCGCGACCGCCATTACGGCAAGACGGACTGGAACGGCCGGGAATTTTCCGTGATCGACACGGGCGGCTATACCATCAACTCGGAAGATATTTTCGAGGACGAAATCCGCCGCCAGGTATTGCTGGCCATCGACGAAGCCGACGTGATCCTCTTCCTGGTCGAAGTCAAGACCGGCATCACCGACCTCGACATGCTGATGGCCGACATCCTGCGCCGCACGTCGAAAAAGGTGATTCTCGTCTGCAACAAGGTCGACAACAACGACCAGATATACTCTTCGCACGAGTTTTACGCCCTCGGGCTGGGCGATCCCTTCTGCATCAGCTCGATGAGCGGCAGCGGCACGGGCGACCTGATGGATGCCATCCTCGCGGCACTGCCCGCCGAGACCGTGCCCGAAGAGGAGGAGAACCTGCCGCACATCACCATCGTCGGGCGCCCGAACGTTGGCAAATCGTCGATGACCAACGCCCTGCTGGGCGAGGAGCGCAACATCGTGACCTCGATTGCCGGCACCACACGCGACTCGATCCACACCCGCTACAATAAATTCGGAATGGATTTCTACCTCGTCGACACGGCTGGCATGCGCAAAAAAGGCAAGGCGATGGAAGACCTCGAATTCTACTCGGTGATGCGTTCGATCCGCGCCATCGAAAATTCCGACGTCTGCATCCTGATGCTCGACGCACAGCAGGGGCTCGAATCGCAAGACCTCAACATCCACAACCTGATCGTCCGCAACCGCAAGGGATGCGTGATCGTAGTCAACAAGTGGGACTTGGTCGAAAAGGACAACAATACGATGAAAGAGTGGACGGAGTTCCTGAAAAAGAAACTCGCACCGTTCAACGACATTCCGATCATCTTCACCTCGGTACTGAGCAAACAACGCATTTTCGACGTGCTCCAGACAGCCATCCGGGTCTACGAATCGCGCAAACGCCGCATCTCGACCTCGGCGCTCAACGACTTCCTGCTGCCGCTGATCGAGAATTATCCGCCGCCGGCAACCAAGGGCAAATACATCAAGATCAAATATGTAACCCAGTTGCCGACGCCGACGCCGCAGTTCGCGTTCTTCGTCAACCTGCCGCAGTACATCAAGGAACCTTACCGCCGCTTCCTCGAAAACAACATCCGCGACCACTGGGATTTCTCCGGGGTGCCGATGCAAATTTACTTCCGGCAGAAATAAGGACGGGCTGCGGCATCGTCAGGTCTTGTCGCCGGAGAAATCCCGCTCTAACATTCCCCCTAAATCCCCCTTTGACAAAGGGGGACTTTTCTTATACCGGGGTACCGATGCAAATCTACTTCCGGCAGAAATAAGAAGGAGAATACCTGCCCTGCCATTCGCACAAAACAAAAAAGGGGCGACACTGCATATGTCGTCCCTTTTTGCCCCGTCACGCCTCCCGCTGCCGCACCAATAGCTTACGCGCCGTATCGGAGAGCAGCACCACGGCACCGGCAAGGATCGCAGTATCCTTTATCACCAGCCGCCCGGCGCCCGAGAGCAACGGGAACCCGTATTCCCCGCTGCCCAGATCCGGCACCCAGACTTCGGGCGTAGTCACCAGGAACGACAGCGTGCCGAGCGTCATAATCACGGCCAGCAGCTCCCCGGCCAGGCCGATGCGGGCCGAGAAGAACCCAAGGAAGGTCAGGATGCCGATTCCCATAATCAGCAACCCCAGCCCGTGGGAAAAGCCATAGGTGTTGTTCTTTTCATGCCACGCATGCTTTGCAGCATCGTATTCGCCCTCCTTGAGTTTATAATCCCTGTACTCGGGTGCTTTTTCGTTGTAGAAGAAACTCATGAAGGGACTGTTCGCCACGAAGGGCACGATGCCTTCGGCTTCGTAATTCCGGAATTTAAGTCCGCCGATCCAGACAAAAATGATAAGGATAGCCACCCGGATCATCCCCAGGCCGAGCCGTTGCGCGTTGGCCGCAATTTTCAGAAAGCCGTAAAACAGGCAGGAAAGTCTTTGCATCATATTCGTTTTTCGTTAATTGTCCGATGATGCAAAGATCTGGATTCAGGATCGCACACGCGATGGCAGGAATGCCGGAAATGTTGGGAATTATTCCCTTTTTTCGCGCTGCCGGAACCCGGTGATGCTCTCGCCGTTCATTTTAGCGAAGAAACGGCTGAAAGCCGCGGTATCCTCATAGCCCAGCAGGTAAGCGATCTCCTTGGCGCTTTTCGGGGTATAGAGCAGCAGGCGGCGCGCCTCGGCATTGACCCGGTCGTGGATGATGTTCAGCGGCGAGGGCTGCCCGCACGAGGCGAAGAGGTTGGCGAGCGTCTTGGGCGACCGGTGGAGCAGCCCGGCATAGTCCTGCACCCGTTTCTTCGTCCGGAAATGCTCGTCGACCAGCACATAGTAGCGGCGCACCGTGTCGAAGAGTTTTTCACGGTCGGCACCGACGGAGAAATGCTCGCGCGCGATGCGCGTACATATGATAATAAACCGTTTGAGCTGCATGCGGAGCATCTCTTCGCGCAGACCGTCAACTACCCCGTATTCGGCCCGCAGGTCGTCGACCACCCGTTGCAGGGCGGCCGTGCGCATTTCGGAGAGTTCGAGCCGCAGCACTTCGGAACTGCCGTTGAAAAGCAGCCCGCTGCACGACACCTCGCCGTCATGACCGAAAATGCAGTAGAAATTGCTGTCGAAAGCAAGGATCAGGTATTCGCCCTCGGCGCGCGTCACGTCGAGGGTATGGAGCGGCGTCAGGGGCAGCAGCATCCCAGCCCGGAGCTCCATGGGAATATGGTCGACTTCGAGCCAAAGGCATCCACGCCTTACCCAGACGAATTTATAGAGCCCGGGGCTGCGATGCAGCGCGGCATCGCGGTAGTCGCTGCACAGGACGAGGTTGCCTTTCAGGGGCGTGCTGAATGTCAGATCCATGGTTCGGAGATTTAGGTTCGGGGAAACAATCGCAAGCGGTGTTTCAAAGATAATGCACAAAAATAAAAACACCCGCATTTCGGGCCGAAAAATCGCATCCGCCTTCGGAGGCAGTCAAGGTACGGTTTTCGGCCTGTATAACTTCAGGTTATACCATCATCAGAATTACCGATTTGCAAATCCGTGAAACATAACTTACATTTATAAAAAATTCTAACCCGCATAATAAGAAAACCCCATGGACAAAAAGAAACAGCTTACCGCTGAGAACGGCCGGCCGATCGCCGACAACCAGAACATCCAGACCGCAGGCGTCCGCGGCCCCGTGACGCTGCAAGACCCGTGGTTCCTCGAGAAACTCGCGCATTTCGACCGCGAAGTAATCCCCGAACGGCGTATGCATGCCAAAGGCTCGGGCGCATTCGGCACCTTTACGGTGACGCAGGACATCACCGAATACACGCGTGCGTCGATCTTCGCCCGGGTCGGCAAGAAAACCGAATGCTTCGTGCGTTTCTCGACCGTCGCCGGCGAGCGCGGCGCAGCCGATGCCGAGCGCGACATCCGCGGTTTCGCCATGAAGTTCTACACCGACGCGGGCAACTGGGATCTCGTGGGCAACAACACTCCCGTGTTCTTCCTGCGCGACCCGCTGAAATTCCCCGACCTGAACCATGCCGTGAAGCGCGACCCGCGCACCAACCTGCGTTCGGCCAACAACAACTGGGATTTCTGGACGCTGCTGCCCGAAGCGCTGCACCAGGTGACGATCACCATGTCACCGCGGGGCATTCCGGCATCGTACCGCCACATGCACGGATTCGGCAGCCACACATACAGTTTCTATGACAAGGACAACAAGCGCACGTGGGTGAAGTTCCACCTCACGACCCAGCAGGGGATCAGGAACCTGACGGACGCCGAGGCCGAAGCCCTTGTGGGCAAAGACCGCGAGTCGCACCAGAGGGATCTCTACGAGTCCATCGAACGCGGCGATTTCCCGCGCTGGACGATGTACGTGCAGCTGATGACCGAGGAAGAGGCGCGCAACTACAAGCTCAACCCGTTCGACCTGACGAAGGTGTGGTACCACAAGGATTTCCCGCTGCACGAGGTGGGCGTGCTGGAATTGAACCGCAACCCCGAGAATTACTATGCCGATGTCGAGCAAGCGGCGTTCAACCCGATGAACATCGTCGAAGGCATCGGCTTCTCGCCCGACAAGATGTTGCAGGGGCGCCTGTTCTCCTACGGCGACGCACAGCGCTACCGCCTGGGCGTGAACCACACGGAAATCCCCGTGAACAGGCCCCGCTGCCCGATCCACGCCTTCCACCGCGACGGGCAGATGCGCACCGACGGCAACTACGGATCGGCAAAGGGTTACGAACCCAACAGCTACGGCGAATGGCAGGACACCCCCGCCCTCAAAGAGCCGCCCCTGGCCGTGAACGGCGACGTTTACAACTACGACGAGCGCGAACTGGACAGCGACTATTTCACGCAGCCCGGCCTGCTGTGGCGCGTGATGTCGGCAGAAGACCAGAAAGCCACCTGCGAGAATACGGCGCGCGCCATGGGCGATGCCGAACTGTTCATCAAGCAGCGCCACACGCGCCACTGCTACTATGCCGACCCGGCATACGGCAAGGGAGTGGCCGAGGCGCTGGGCATCTCGCTCGAAGAGGCCCTCAGGGCCGAAGACCCGGCGCATCCTTCGTGGGATCCGCGTAAATGACCGGCGGAATTCCGCGCAGGCAATCCGCGCAGCCCGCTCCGGCAAACCGGTTCGCACCCCACCGCCGGGCACGGCAGGCCGATGCCTGAAAACGGCAGGCGGAAAAACTGCCGGACAATAACGGCAAGGCCGGGCTTTCAGAAAGCCCGGCCTTGCATTTTACCCATGCAGGGGTATTTACGGCTGCTGCCGGTTAGGGAAACCTTCAGCCCGGCAACCAGCGTGCCGTCTCTCCCTGTGTATCCCGCACGGACTACTCCCGGGGCACGCTACCGCCCGGCTGCGGGGTTTCGCCGCCCTGAGGCTTATCGCCGCGGCGACGGTTCCTGCCCCCGCGATGGCGGTGTTTGCGGTCACGCGTCCCACGATTGCCTTCGCCGCGCCCGGAGGCGTGGTCGTTATCGGCAGGTGCCGCCTGAGGGACTGCGATCCCGGGATTTTCGGCAGCCGCCGCACCCCGTTCCCGGTCGTTGCGGCGTTCGCGCCCTGCGCGTTCGCCCTTGTCTGCGCGTCCGCGCCCACGGCTTCCGCCGTTCGAACCGCTGCGGCCACGGCCTCCGCCACGGCCACCGCGCCCACGGCCGTTATTGACGGCAGGATTGTATACGGGGCCCGCGCCCACGCTGGCCGGCAATTCGGCCTTGCGGATATCCCTCTCGATGAACTTCTCGATCGCATGGAACTTGCCCTGCTCGTCCTCGCTGACGAACGTCACGGCGCTGCCCGTAGCCGCGGCGCGCGCCGTACGGCCGATACGGTGAATATAATCCTCGGGGTCGTGCGGCACATCGTAATTGATGACCAGCCCGATATCCTCGATGTCGATGCCGCGCGCCACGATGTCCGTAGCCACCAAGATCGACACCTTGTTGTTCTTGAAGTCGAGCATCACCTCCTCGCGCTGCGCCTGTTCCAGGTCGGAATGCATGGCGGCCACATTGAGTTTCATGCGCTTGAGCGTGTGCGCCAGCTCCTTGACCTTGAGCTTCGACGACGAGAAGATGATCGTCTTCGAATCGGTCGGCTCGGCGAACATCTCGCGGATGATGCCCAGCTTCTGGTTCTCGTAGCAGACATAGGCCGACTGGTCGATCGCCTCGTTGGGTTTCGAAATGGCGATGTTCACCTCGGCGGGATTGCGCAGGATCGTCCTGGCCATCTCGCGTATCTTCGGGGGCAGCGTCGCCGAGAACATGATCGTCTGCCGATCCTTGGGCATATAGGAGACGATCTTCATGATGTCCTCGCTGAAACCCATGTCGAGCATACGGTCGGCCTCGTCGAGGATCAGGCACTCGACGTGCGAAAGGTCGATGCCGCTGTTCTGGATGTGCGAGATCATGCGCCCGGGGGTGGCGATCACCACGTCCGAACCCATCAGCATACCGCGCTTCTGCACATCCCAGCCCTTGCCGTCGCCACCGCCGTATACGACCGTGGTCGACACGGGCAGGTAGTACGAAAATCCCTGGAACTGCTGGTCGATCTGCTGCGCCAGTTCGCGCGTCGGCACGATGATCACCGATTTTATCACATTGTCTTCGTTCCCTTCGATCAACAGCCTGTTGAGCAGCGGCAGCGTATAGGCCGCCGTCTTGCCGGTTCCGGTCTGGGCGCAACCGATGATGTCGCGGCCCTCCAGGATCACCGGGATGGTGTGTTCCTGGACAGGAGTCATCTCCTGAAAATTCATATCGTCAAGTCCGTCGAGGATCTCATCCTCCAGGTCAAGTTCGTCAAATCGCATCTTACGTTTCAGTTTATTATATCCTTAAATGATTTCTTCTCCGAACAGCGTCGCCGGGGTGCACCCCGTAATACGCACACGCACATAGTCGCCGACGTCGTGCCGGCCGCGGTCGAAGACCACGACCTTGTTCTGCGACGTGCGGCCCGAGAGCTGCTTTTCGTCGCGCTTCGAGCGCCCCTCGACCAGCACTTCGAACTCGCGCCCCACGTCGCGCAGGTTGCTCGCATGCCCCAGTTCGTTTTGCAGGGCGATGATCTCCGAAAGCCGCCGCGACTTCACCTCGTCGGGCACGTCGTCCGGCAGGTGCTCGTGCGCGAAAGTCCCGGGACGCTCCGAGTATTTGAACATGTAGGCGAACTCGTACCCCACCTCGCGCATGAGCGAAAGCGTCGCTTCGTGTTCCTGCTCGGTCTCGCCCGAGAAGCCGGCGATCAGGTCGGTCGTGATGGCGCAATCGGGCAGGTAACGGCGGATGGCGGCGATACGGCCGAGATACCATTCGCGGGTGTACTTGCGGTTCATACGCCCGAGCATCGACGAGGCGCCCGATTGTGCGGGCAAGTGGATCGAGCGGCAGATGTTGGGCATCGAGGCCATGACCTCCAGCAGGCGGTCGCTCATGTCCTTGGGGTGCGACGTGGCGAAGCGCACGCGCAGCGACGGCGAAACCGACGCCACGAGGCGCATCAGTTCGGGGAAATCCACCTCGCCGGCCTTGTACGAATTGACGTTCTGCCCCAGCAACGTCACTTCGCGGTATCCGTTCTCGAAGAGCGAGCGGGCCTCCGCGACGATCGTTTGCGGGTCACGGCTCCGTTCGCGGCCGCGGGTGTAGGGCACCACGCAGTAGGAACAGAAATTATTGCATCCGCGCATGATGGCCACATAGGCGCTCACGCCGTTGCGGTCGAGCCGCACGGGGGCGATCTCGGCATAAGTCTCCTCCGTGGAGAGCAGGACGTTCACGCCCTTGCCGCCCGCTTCGGCCTCGCGCACCAGGCGCGGCAGGTCGCGGTAGGCATCCGGCCCGGCCACGACGTCGACGCCGTAAGGGCCCTCGACCAATTTCTCCTTGAGGCGTTCGGCCATGCAGCCGATGACGCCCACGACGAGCCCCGGTTTGGCCCGGCGGTAGCGTTTCATCTCGGCCAGGCGCCCCCAGATACGCTGCTCGGCATTGTCGCGGATCGAGCAGGTGTTGATCAGGATGACATCGGCCTGACCGATATCCTCGGTGTACACGTATCCCTCCCGCTGCATCAGGGCGACCACGACCTCCGTGTCGCCGACATTCATCTGGCAACCGTAGGTTTCGACGAAAAGTTTGCGTCCGGCGCTCGACAGGGGGCGCAATGTATTCGTATTGAGTTTAAATTCCACGTTCCAAATTTCCGTTATTCCGCATGTATCTCGTTCTTGTCGGGGAACTGTTTGAACCCTTCGCCGAACGTCTCGTAGGCATCGGTCACGACCACGAACGCCGCCGGGTCGATCTCTTTGATCTTATGTTGCACGAGGTGCACCTCCTTACGGCTCACGACCAGGAAGATCATGTCCCGCGAAGCGTCCGTATACATCCCCTTCGACTTGATGTAGGTCGCACTGCGGTCGAGGTCTTCGATGATGAAGCGTTTGAGCGCCTGATGGTGGTCGCTGATGATGAAGAGCAGCTTGTCGTACGACGCACCGTTGAGCAGGTAGGCGATCACACGCGAGGTGATATAAATCGTAATGAGCGAATAGAGCGTCAGCATCCAGCCGTTCGAAGCGGCTTCGCCCGTCCCCAGCCCGAAGCCGATGACGGCCAGGCCGGACAGCACGACGAAACCGTCGGCCAGGAAGATGCCCGACGAGAACTTGATGCCCGCGAATTTCTGCAACAGCATCGCCACGATGTCGGTGCCGCCCGTGGTCGCCTGCTGGCGCACGACGATGCCCTGCCCCACGCCGATGACGACGGCGCCGATGACGCACGTCAGCAGCAGGTCGTTCGACAGGTCGAGCCGCCCGTTCAGCAGCAGCGACGGATCGAGGCTCTCGACCGCCGCGGCATCGGGATAGACCAGCCGCGTGAGCACGTTCATGAAGCCGGGCGTATAAAGCGCAGCCAGCACCGTACGCGTTCCGAACTGCCCGCCGAAAACCAGCATCGCAACGAGCATCAACGGCACGTCGAACATATAGCCGAACGTACCCACCTGGATCGACGGAAAAATGTTGTGCAGCACGATACCCATACCGTACACGCCTCCCGGTACGAAATTGTAGGGGTTCACAAACAGCACGAAGCCGGCACCCATGACCGAACATCCGAAAAAGATCAGAAACCACGAGCGCCACCACGCCCACGAGCCCATAGGTTCCAGTAATGCTTTCGTATTCATACCCTGTTATACATTTAAAGTATGCAAAGATACGATATTCCCCCGAATCCGCCAGCAGAACGGCGCGGATTTTTCACGCAGGGCTTCCGTTTCCGGATTTTTTAATTATATTTGCATTATACAAACCCTTGGAAAACCATTATGATCCTCACATATTACACCGCTACCACCATGATTATCATCGCCTATCTGCTGGGCTCGATTCCGAGCGCCGTGTGGATCGGCAAGAAATATTACGGCATCGACATCCGCGAATACGGCAGCAAGAACGCCGGCACGACCAACATGCTGCGCGTGCTGGGCAAGCGGGCCGCACTGCCCGTCTTCGGGCTCGATTTCCTGAAGGGGTTCGTGGCGGTGACGATCATCGACCTGATGAAATACGACAGCGTATTCGCCGACGGGGCCAATGAAAACTGGTTCTACATCCTGCGCTTCATCGCCGTGTTCGCCGCCGTTGCGGGACACATCTTCCCGATTTTCGCCGGGTTCCGCGGCGGGAAAGGCGTGGCAACGCTCGTCGGGGCCATCATGGGCGTCAACGCCCCGCTCGTACTGCTCTGCTTCGGCGTATGGTTCCTGGTGCTGATGGTCACCCACTACGTGTCGCTCGCTTCGATGGTCGCAGGCTGTTCCTTCCCGATCTTCACGCTCATATCGCCGAAGGTCAACCATCTGGTGCCGTTCGTGGTTTTTTCGTTCATCATCGCCATCCTGCTGATTTACACCCACCGCAAGAACATCGAGCGGCTGAAGGCCGGCACCGAATCGAAAATATACATCTGGAAACCTCGGCGCGTAAAGCCAGCCCCGGGGGAATCCAAGGACGAGGGAGGAAACAAATAAGGCTCCGGGAGCTGCCGCTCAGGACTTTTTATAGCAATAAGTAAGCACAATAGGATAAAAAATGCAGGCATCCTGCTGGAGAATCGTTTTTTTAGTCTATCTTTGTACCGGACACTAGGACGCAACCATGTTAGAGGAAAACCTGATAAAAATATACGAGACGAGTTTTCGCGAGAACCGGGAAATGCCGGCACTGACCGACTATTTCAAGGGCGAAACATTCTCGTATTACGAGATGGCCAAGGAGATCGCCAAGCTGCACCTCCTGTTCAAAAAGGCCGGCGTGAAGAAAGGTGACAAAATAGCGCTGATCGGACGCAACAATCCCCGGTGGTGCATCACCTACATAGCCACGATCTCCTACGGCGCCGTAATCGTCCCGATATTGCAGGACTTCGCCCCGGCCGACATCATCCACATCATCAACCACTCGGAGAGCAAGCTGCTCTTCCTGGGCGACAATTTCTGGGACGTCATCGAAGAAGACCAGATACGCCAGATCGAAGCCGTATTCTCACTCACCGATTTCCACGCCATCTACGAACGCGACGGCAAGGCGCTCACCAAGTTCCAGCGCGACATCCTGAAAAACTACCGTTCGAAATATCCGCGCGGGTTCAGCGTAAACGACATAAAATACCCCGAAATACCCAACGACGAGGTCATCCTGCTCAACTATACGTCGGGAACCACGGGTTATTCGAAGGGCGTGATGCTCACGGTGAACAACCTCACGGGCAACGTCCTTTTCGCGCGCGGCATGGTCAACACGCAGACCGGCAGTTATTATTTCCGCAAGGGCGGGCGTACGCTGTCGTTCCTGCCGCTGGCCCACGCCTACGGCTGCGCGTTCGATTTCCTTTCGCCGCTGGCCGTCGGCGGGCACATCACCCTGCTGGGTAAAATCCCGTCGCCCAAGATCCTGCTGGAAGCCATGTCCGTGGTCAAGCCGACGATCATCTGCTGCGTACCGATGATCCTCGAAAAGGTCTATCGCAAGCAGGTGATGCCGATGCTCGAAAAAGGCCCCATGTCGATCGCCGTCAAGATCCCGCTGCTCAACACGGCCATCTACTCGGTGATCCGGAAAAAACTGCTGGATGCCTTCGGCGGCAACGTCGACATATTCATCGTCGGCGGCGCCCCGATGAATCAGGAGACCGAATCGTTCCTGATGAAGATCAAATTCCCGATCACCATCGGTTACGGCATGACCGAATGCGCGCCGCTCATCAGTTTCACGCCCGACAACGAATTCAAGGCGGGTTCCTGCGGCCGCTACCTGAAAGGGCTGCTCGACGTCAGGATCGACTCGCCCGACCCGGAGCATGTGGCCGGCGAAATCATCGTGCGCGGCGAGCATGTGATGAAAGGCTACTACAAGAACGAAAAAGATACGAAGAAGGTACTCGAACCCGACGGCTGGCTCCACACGGGCGACATGGGCACGATGGATCCGGACGGGACGCTCTACATCCGCGGACGCTCGAAGACGATGATCCTCTCCGGAAGCGGGCAGAACATCTATCCCGAGGAGATCGAGGACAAGCTCAACAACATGTACCTCGTACTCGAATCCCTGATACTCGACTCGGGCAACGGCAAGCTCAAGGCGATGGTCGTCCCCGACTACGAACAGGCCGAGGCGGAAGGCGTGGACAAGAACGACCTGCCGCAGATCATGCAGAACAACCTCACGGAACTGAACTCGCTCCTGGCGGCATACGAACGGGTGTCGGAAATAATAATTTATCCGACGGAGTTCGAAAAGACACCAAAACGGAGTATCAAACGTTATTTATACAGTCCGTCGCTACTGAACAAATAAAAAAACATACACATAAAGGCTCAGCAGGTAACCACTTGGATTCTCTATCCCAAATTCTTCATAGTCACTGAATCCATTCCAACAATGAGGCGTCACTAATAGTTCGGTTACCTGCTTTTTTTACGAAAGTTACCCGGGAGCACCGGGTAACTTTTTTTTATTATCTTTACGGCATGAAAATGACCCGCAAGCAAACCGTCGGAGAAAACCTGCTCTACGTGATGGTGTGGGCAGCCATCATCCTGGTGCCGGTGCTCAATTCGCAGATGATGTCGGAACTGCACATCAGTTTCGAGAACGTGCTCATCGCATGGCGGCAGATAGCCCCCTACTTCATCATCTTCATCATACATAACTCCGTCCTCGCCCCGCGGCTCATGCTGCGCCGCAAGTACAAGACCTACCTGCTCTGCGACCTGGCGCTCATCATAGCCGTATTCTGGCTGGTGGACGTTTACGAAGAGCACCTCACCGACCACTTCCTCCCCCACGGCGACCCCGAGGCGTTCGACGCCTACCGGAAAGCCTCGTTCTCGAACCTGGAGATGTATTGGAACGTCGTGCTGGGATTCTTTATGACGGGGGCCAACACGGGTATCAAGCTCATTTACCAGTCGATGCGCGACGAGCAGCAGATGGAAGAACTCAAACGCCAGAACCTGGAAGCCGAAATGGACTATCTGAAATACCAGATAAATCCCCATTTCTTCATGAACACGCTCAACAACATCCACGCCCTGATAGACATCGACACCGAATATGCCAAAAATGCCGTGATCGAGCTGTCGAAGATGATGCGCTATGTGCTCTATGAATCGGGGCGCGAGATCATCTCCCTGAACAGGGACATCCAGTTCGTACAGAATTACATCGGGCTGATGCGCATCCGCTACACCGACGCCGTGGACATTCGCGTGGAATACCCGCACGACCTGCCGCCCCAGGTTTCCATCCCGCCGCTGTTGCTGATCGTATTCGTGGAAAACGCCTTCAAGCACGGCGTGAGTTACAGCAAACCGTCGTTCATCCACATGCGAATCGACTACGCCGACGGCAAGGTCGTCAGCACCATCAGCAACAGCCTCCACACCCCGCAGGCGGAGAAGCACAATGCCGGGATCGGGCTGGAGAACGTCCGAAAACGCCTCTCGCTGATCTACGGCCCGAAAAACTATTCGCTCGACATCGGGGAAACCAATGAGACCTATACCGTAAAACTCGTAATACCTACCCTCCATGCTTAAATGTATCGCCATAGACGATGAGCCGCTGGCCCTGCGCCAGCTGAAAGGCTACATCGAGAAAATCCCGTACCTGGAACTCGCCGCTACATGCAACAACGCGCTCGAAGCCCAGCAGTTCCTGGCCGCGCAGCATGTAGACCTGATATTCGTCGACATCAACATGCCCGACCTGAGCGGCGTGGAATTCGTCCGCTCGTTGGTCGACAGGCCGATGGTGATTTTCACGACGGCCTACTCGGAATATGCCGTCGAAGGGTTCAAGCTCGACGCCGTGGATTACCTGCTCAAACCCTTCAGTTTTGCCGACTTCAGCCGCTCGGCGGGGAAAGCCAATTCGCTCTACGAACTGCGCCACAACCAGCGTGCGGGAGTACCCGAGGCTACCCCCGAAGCCCTGCCCAAAGACAAGGAATACATCTCCGTGAAAGCGGATTACAAGGTTTCGCTGGTCAAGATCAGCGACATCGTGTACCTGGAAAGCGAAGGGGAGTACGTGCGGATGCACCTTGCCGACGGCACGACGATCACCACGCTTTTCCGGCTCAAGAACATGGAGGCGGCACTCCCGTCGGACATGTTCATGCGCGTGCACCGTTCCTACATCGTCAACCTGCGTTGCATCAAAGGCTATGTCCGCGGCCGCGTGTTCCTGAGCGATACGGAATACGTCCCTATCGGTGAAAACTACAAGGAGAGTTTCCAGCACTACATCGATTCGAATTTCAAGAATTTATAGGGCCGAGAAATCGGGGAACCCCGACAACTGGACGTACTTGCCGTCGCGGTACTCGCAGCAGTAGTGCCGCAGGCCGTTGGTCAGGATCACGAACCGCGCCCCCAGCACCGAATTGTAGCGCACGGCCTGCGCCAGGGTACGCTCGTCGATCCGGATTTCCGGTGCCTTGCATTCGGCCAGCACCAGCGGCTCGGCACGGTCGCCGACCACCACGACGTCGGCCCGCTGCGGCTGCCCGTTGACCGGCACGGCATACTCCTGTACGACGCGCTTGGGCAGCACCCCGCAGTGCGAAACGAGGTAAGCGATCAGGTGGCGCCGCACCCACTCCTCGGGAGTCAGTACGAGGTAAATACCCCGCAGGTCATCCCACACCTCGACCTGTCCCTCGCGGCGGCGGGCACGCAGCCGGATGGCAGGAAAATTGAGTTTGGGAAGCGCAGGCATCTAAGTTCCGGAAAATTTACTATCTTTACGTGCACAAATATACGAACATTTTCGATATGCCGGGCCGCAAGGGCAACTCGTTTGGCCGGGCGCAAGGGAATGTTCACAAAAAACAACCCTATGAGGAGTATTCTTTCGATCATAGCACTTTTTTCGTGCTGCACGCTGGCGGCACAGGAGTATATTCCGACCTGCGGCCGCGAACCGATGCGCGGCGAATTGCTCGTCTACCCCACCGCCCGGGAAGCTGCGGAGGCCGACGGCAGCGACAACAAATATTTCACGCGCCTGACCGAATGGACGCAAAAGGGCAACAGTTTCACGACGGATTTCACCGTACCGTTCGCCTGGGCCAACCGGCAGGTGCTGCTCCGGATCGGATGGGCGTCGGCCGACTACGAGATCCGCATAAACGGCGGGACGGTAGCCTACAACAGCGACTGCAATGCCCCGGCCGAATTCAACCTCACGCGCCATGCCAAAGAGGGGCGTAACACACTGGAGGTCATTCTCAGTTCCCCGTCGAAGGTCGCAAGGCTCGAAAGCTGGAAAAATGATGCCGCACCGGCCATCGGAGAGGCATGGGTCATGAGCCAGCCGACATTGCGCGTACGCGACATACTCACCAAGACATGGCGCAGCACCGAAGAGGGGGACAACGTCATGGCCGAAGTCGGACTGGTCGTCAAGAGCGAAGCCCTCAACCCGCGCACGTCGCGCGTCCACTACGAATTGCTGTCCCCCGCCGGTAAAACCTCGGCAACAGGATACAAGGACATCAAACTCAACATGCGCGGCGAGGACACCCTGCGGTTCCTGGCACGTATTCCGGACAGCCTGCTCTGGAGCCCGGAAAAGACCACACGCTTCACCTTGCGGGTCAAAACCCAGCACGAAGGCCGCTACATGGAATATATCGAAGTCCCGCTGGGGTTCCGCACCGTAGAGGTGCAAAACGGACAGCTGGCGGTGAACGGCACACCCGTCACGCTCCGCACGCGCGAAGTTCCCGCCCATGTCTCGGCAGACGAAATCGCAGCTTTACGCGGGCAAGGGTACAACACGCTTAAACTCCTCCCGGGCCCGGTGTCCCCGACGCTGTATGGCACCTGCGACACACTGGGAATGTACGTGATCGTACAGGCGCCGATCGACACCCGCAGCAGCGGTGAATCGCGGCGGATCGGCGGCAATCCGTCGAACGCCCCGGAATGGCAGGGGGCATATGTCGAACGTACGGCGGACAGCTACCATGCCTCGAAACGGCATCCGTCGGTAATCGCCTTTTCGCTGGCCACGCAATCGTCCAACGGCATCAACCTCTACGAAAGTTACCTGGACATGAAGAAGTCCGGCGACTCGCGGCCGTTCATCTATCCCGATGCTGCGGGGGAATGGAACAGCGACAAACTGGACATGCAATAAACCCAAAGTGGCTCTGCGATAACGTGAAAAGCTTTTATTGCAAAAAAAATCCCGATTTTTTTCAGGATTTTTTTGCAATAATAAAAAATATCACTAATTTTGCACTCGCAATCCCAAAGGATTGATGCCTCTTTAGCTCAGTTGGTAGAGCACGACACTCTTAATGTTGGGGTCCAGGGTTCGAGCCCCTGAGGGGGTACAAAGCAAAAGACTGATAATCAATGATTATCGGTCTTTTTTGTATTTATGCTAATCCTTATTCTTTGGCATTTTTAGGGCACAAACAGCCCGTTTGAGGGTACAGGGTACACATTAGGCTCCACATAGAGAACCACACATCCAACTGCATATAACAATGTAATCAAATGACATTCAAAGTTATATGCCGCAAAGAAATTATTTATAAAAATTCCACCTCTCCATTATGTCTTTTATTCTTTCAAGGCAAACGCAAAAAGGCTATCGGACTGGGCGTTTCCGTTGCACTTAAACATTGGGACGCAGAAGCACAAAAGGTAACGAACGACTGCCCCGATAGGGACAATATTCAGTTTCAGATAACAGCCAAAGTAAAAGAGTACGAGAAGAAAATCCAGCGGTTGGAGGTTATGGAGATTCCCGTAACCTTTGAAAACCTCTTTGAGCAGAACGGCAAAAGGCTGAATTGTTCCGTAGGCGAATATCTGAAACAGACTATCGAACGGCTGGAAACACTCGGCAAATACGGCTCGGCATCCAAACACCGCTCCCTACTCTCCCGCCTGTCTGAATTTAGGTCGCTGAACACTCGGTTCGATGAAATAGATTTAGCGTTCCTGCGTGATTTTGAATTGTTCCTGCGTAAAGAGGGCAATGTAAATAACAGTATTGCCACAAAATTTGCCATCTTTAAGGCCGCCTATAACAAGGCTCTTGCAGAGGGTTTGTTTCTCCAAAAGATAAATCCATTTGCAAAATACAAGGTTGGTAGCCTATGGACACGGACGAGGAAGCGAGCCATCACGAAAGAGGATATACAGAAACTTGTAGCGTTGGAAATAGCCCCTAATTACAGGACGAACTATGCCGAGTTTGCACGGGATATTTTCCTATTCTCTTACTACACGGCAGGTATCAACTTTACGGATATGGCTACCCTACGTTACTGCGATATTGTGGACGGCAGGATTTACTACTCCCGTCACAAGACACAGAAATTATTGTCCTTTCAACTCGTACCGAACGCCTTGCAGATTATCGAGAAATACAGCAAGGCCAACCATGCACAGGAAGATTATATCTTCCCTATTCTCGACCGCTCGGAACACAAAACAGCACAGCAGATTTTCAACCGCACACACAAGGCCTTACGGAAAGTCAATCGAGAGTTAAAAACGCTGGGAGAACAGATAGGATTGGAAATGCCTTTAACGACCTATGTTGCTCGGCATACATTCGCTACCGTTCTAAAGCGGTCGGGAGTAAACATTGCAATCATTTCCGAATCTTTAGGTCATTCCGATTTATCTACGACACAGATTTATCTGGACAGTTTCGAGAACTCGCAGATAGATGCAGCTATGCAACACTTGTTATGAATGCAAATAGGGGTTACGGATTGTTCCGTAGCCCCTTTTCTTTTACTATGGCAGGCAGATGTTATGCCGCCGCCTCGTCTTTTGCAGGTCGAGCCGCAATCTGTCCCTCTACACCCTCACGGTAATTGTCTGCCTCGATAGGCGAGAACCGTTCCTTGTAGAACTGAATCGACGCGCCCAACGTATTCTGCACACCCTCGCGCAGTACCTTTCTCATGGGTGCGCTTCCGAGGAACACCACATGCTCGGCTACGTTCTCTGGCTGGTAACCCAGTGCCTTGCACTCGCGGCAGAATCGGCGGCTGTCCAAGAGGATGTTCACCTGCTTCATGAACTCGATCCAAAACAGATTCTCATCGGCATAGAGGGCAGGCATGAACCGCTGAATACAGCTTGCCTTCACCTCGTTGGTCTTGCTGATCTGCACCGTGAACACGGGCCGAGCCTTGCCCAGCACTTTCCACAGGGCGGGAATCTCGTGCCGCTTGGATGCGGTGTACTCGCGGCGGCGTTCCGTCTTGGGTGTGTTCACCTTGACGGCGTTGTTCTTGTTCTCGACGTTGGCAGCGACCTCGGCTGCGGGATTGATGACGTTATTTGCCATACTTTCAAGTACTCCTGTTACGGAGGGGCATCGGTTATTCTGCTCGCCTTGCCCGAGGGCTTGCAGGTCGTCAGGCTTATCCCTTTCGACACTGCAAAGGTGGAAGCAAAATTTTCTGTTTTTAGGGAGTAAAACACAGGCCGATTTACTCACCCTCTTCTTTGGGGAGTTTCAAACCCCCGTCATAGGTTTTGGGATGCCGCTGGTTGAAATCGAAATCCCCATACTGTTTCAGAACACCTTTCAGCGAGGAACTATCCACGGTGAAAGATTCGTTATCGGTCAAGCGACAAAAATAGATGATGCGGGAGATAAGGAGCACTTTACTGTACGATACGGTTTCGCCTTTCTTGGCGCGCAAGTCGGGAAGACCGAGCACGTCGAACAGCACCTTGTATAATTTGTACATCAACACCTGCTGTTGTGCCGCGCCTAACGATTCCGTATAGTTCCTGCACATAATATCATGCGTCCACACTTTTAATTGGGGTACTTCTTGGTATTTGTCAAGTTCCCGCTTCACGAATCGACGTAGATTTTGCAATATTACTGGGCTGTTGGTTTCATAGCGGTAGCTTTTTCGCAATTCCTTATCGTCCGATAGATAAAGAACAGCTTGTGGATGATTCTGCAAATAATCGTCGATTTCAACCAATATATCATAATCCGTCTTACTGGCATCTGCTGCATTTATTCCAAAATCCATTGTAATATCGTAAATATAAAGCAGGGCGAACCAGAATTTTTCTACATCCAATTCGTACCCTTCCAATGTGGCGATAATGTTCCAATTGTCAAGGTACGCTTGATATGTAAACCGCAGTTTTATTACCTCTCTATTCATTCGGGAGAGAAACCGCAAATTCCAATCGCTCAAACAATAGTCCTCGCCATCCCAACCGACATTGATTTTGTCGGTCAGTCTATTGACATACTCCATAGCTTCATCGTTCCAATTTTGAGGTGTCGTGTAGCTCATAATGTAAAGGTTTTTCAGTTTCTTAAAGATAGCAAAAGTTCGCAAGAACAGCAAACAGAGGAATAATAGAACAAAATAACATGTACAATTGTTCTATTAGTTCACAAAAACAATGTTTTGCCTACCTATTAGAACAAAAAAACGCGTTTTATAGGGTGTTTAGAACAAAATGTAATTTGTCGGCTTGAACAGGCTGTTTAGCTCGGACAAGAGCTGGCAGGGTTGCTCGGCTTACGCTACTCGATTTCCTCGTGAGAATAGTTGAAAAAAGTCGTCTCGGCTCTTTGATTTCTTAAAAATTTTTCATATATTTGTGAATCAATTTCGAGACAGGGCAACCCGACCTTTCCGCCCTGACAATCCAGATTTCATAGTTGAAGATAGTAGGTAGACAGTTGCTCAAATGTGTCCTATGCAAACTGCTCAAAAGTGTCCTATATATACATTACCTACTTATACACTACCTATTAAAGTCGTTCCGACCATGTACTACCACATCAAAGACCGCAGGTGATTTCCGAACCGTAAACAGGCCAAAGACCATTACGGCGTAGCCTGCTTCCGTAAACTGCTACATTTAAAAGAGATTATATTTACCAATAACACAAATTCCATTGCTAACGATGAATTACACAGTAATACCCAAATCAATCGTGAATTTCCAGACAGGCAACAGTAAGCCTGTTGATATTTACGTGTGAGCAACCATTAAATATTGCTCCAACCACAAGATCAACATATCCCATATAACAGAGGAAAAACTATCCCTGCTTACAGGCTTGGATGAACGAACTATCCGCCGTGTTATTAAACGCCTAAAGGATGCAGGTTGTCTGACCGTGCAGACCACCATTAAAGAAGATGCAAACAGGGGCTTTATAAAGCGGAACACATACTATATAAAGCCAACCAGCAAAAACTATTTCTTTCTGGATAACAGTTTCTTCAAACAAAACTATCCTGCCAAGATTGCAGGTTTCCTGCTCTTATTAAAGGCTGTATGCCTGAATAATACGGATACTGTCCAATGAAGCAACAGCCAGATTGCAAAGAGTATCGGTTTATCGAGAAACACGACCACAGCCCTCATTAAAGAGTGCCAGCAATTAGGGCTTATAAAACAGATTACAAAGGGCTATGAACTGACGGCAGGTTGTTTTATCAATTCCTCAATTAGAAAGACGGATGCAGGGATTTATAAGGAGATATGTGATTTCTGTAAGGTGAAAAGCGTAGCTATTCCTAATTGGGATAAACGAACCATGTCCGTACTGCTTACGAAATACAACGCTATTAACGTACCGAATACCGAGCCAATAAGTCTAACTTACCAACTCGATAAACGATGCAAGAACCTGCCCGAAAAGGTATCGTTGCCTTACTTTATAAAGGCACTCGATATGCAGGAACAATATAAAGCCGTTACAGAACGAGCCGAACAAAACAAACTCGATAAGGAAAATTTCAAAGGTTTTGTATTCTAATAAAATACTTTATATGAAAAAATATGTTTTGTGTCTTTGTATTTTATCGGTGAAATTGATTTATTAATATCTTTATGCATTGAATAGCAAAAAGAATACTTCCAACTAATATAATGGCAATTACTCCACCCCATATAATTTTCCATTCAATAAGTTTAATTACTACAAATATAATTATTCCCAGTATGGTTATCACTAATATGAATTGAAGCAACAGTTTAATATATGATATAATCTTTTCCCATGGTGATACGGCTGAATAATTTAAATAAAATTGATTATTTTTTCGGATTTCGTTAATTAATACTACTAGATTTTTCTGTATCTCTTTTATCGTACTAAGTACTTTTGTCTCATCTAGAACATCCTGTGATACTATTTCAATAATAGCCTCATTGTCTTTTTGATTAAGATAGGCCATTTTCGAGGATATAGACAGATCTTTTAGCTTTTTTCGTAACCGCTTATCAGATGGAGAAAATGCTATTGATAAAAGAACATTTGATATTTCACATAGACTTTCAATACGTTTCTCTGTAAATTTTAAAAATGTATCTTTTGCGTCTTTTAATGGAAATTCAATAATATTTTTAAATATCCAAGCCAATATTCCAATAAAAGTGGATAATAAAATTGCTAATATATTAGCATCTATTTCTGATATAAAGTTTTCTATAGCCATTTGTAATCATCATCAGGATTTTTCAGAAAAAAATATTTCAATATCTTTTTGCTTTTCTTTATATGGGCCGTTAATGTTGTGTCTTTCCCGTCATTAGGAGAGCTATTTTTATTTCTTATGGCTGCTATCACTAAATCTCGATTACCTAAAATAGCATAGTTTTCTCTACATTCGTTTGTTGTCCCAGTCTTGAGAAAGATATTTTTTCCAAAATAATTTCCGAATTTATGAATTGCATTTTGATTTAAAATGGAATATAACTCAGATGTATACGAATTCTTTTGAGATAAAAAATGATTGTTGTATAATATAGCTAAATCAACTAACGAAATTCCTGATACAGTCGCTCCTAGAATTGTGGAAGGGTAAATCTCTTTTTTATCAATTGCCAATTTGCAAGATAAATAATCAAGAGTTTTATTTATGCCTATTTTTGCGGCAGCATTAATAAATACATTATTATTTGAAACAAGTAATCCTTGTTCCAATGTCATATATTGATTGGAGGGTATGGTGGCTTCACGAACATTCCATCCTAAATCATTCCTTACAGAACAGAACAGTTCATCTTGGCTGATTCCGTTCTCTCGTAAAAATTGATATAAAAAAGGTTTCAATGTAGAACCTACATTGGCTTTAAAAATTATAGGATGGCTAGATCCCAATGTGCTTGCTACGGCACAAAGTTTCCCTTTTTCAACGGCAACGATGGATACAGGGAAAGGGGCAGTTCTGACACATTCGTTTAGAATTCTTTGTAATTCAATATTAATAGTACTTACGATACGACCTCTTTTTGTATCTATATTATTCGCAATATATTGCACTAATTCTTTGTCCAAGACAGAAAGCTCTGTTTTTTGAAAGATTGGGGGTGTTGAGATATTTCTATAATAATGAGTTGACTTGATGATATTATTCTTATATAATATCTCATTTAACAGTTTATATCGGTTTAAAGACACAGAAATATTATTCCCATATAAATTCGGTCCTCTTAACAATGTTAATAACATTATCTGTTCTTGTTCTGATAACTTATATGGTTCTTTAGAAAAATAATATATACTAGCAGCTCTCAATCCATATATATTCTTTCCCCAATATACATTCTCAAAATATTGTGATAGGATTTCTTCTTTTGAATATCTAAATTCGAGATATAATGAATAAATAGACTCTTTGATTTTTCGAGTCATTGTTCTGTCAAAATCAAATAATAGATTTCTTGCAAGTTGTTGCGTAATTGTACTTCCTCCTTCAATAATCCGCTTTTTTTTAATATTATTTCGTACAGCCCTCGCAATTCCCCTATAATCGAGTCCTAAGTGGTTATAGAAACGCTTGTCTTCAACTGCAATTAATCCAGATTTCATTTTTGCAGGAATCTTTGAAGATATCGTTTGACGTTTATAATCAGACGAAATAATTCCTATAGGTAAATATTTTTTACCTTGTATTCCATAAACAACGTAACCTTGATAAGAATCTTTCATCTGTCAATATATTATATACAAATATAATGATTTTCAAAAAAAAGAATTATCTTTAGATAAAGAAACATGTAAAATAAAAAATATGAATTATCAATATGAGCCAATTATCTCAAGACTAGACGGGACACTAGTGAATCGAAAAATCAATATTGATATAGATAATAATATTCAGATTTATGTTTTGCAATTAAACTTTCCTATCAATATTATACAAACAGGGAAGTTACATGAAGGAGAATATAATACAACAGAACATAATATTGAGGAAATTCAGTTGGCAGGAGTTTATCATGATAAGATTAATCAGGATATATTATATCAAAATATCGAAATTACAGGCAAATTATTCCATGCTCATACCGCACACCATTACACGACAATATTAATTGATGTAGATTCAATTATAGTGAAATAATTTTTCAAATACCCTACATATTTTGGAAAACGATCTTGTATCTATAATATATAAGCTACCATGCATATACAGAAAAGTTTCCGCCCCTAAAATAGGGTAATAAATCTTTTACGAACTTGACGCTCAATCAACAACGATCTATCATTATAATACTTTATCAATCAAAACAAGAGCAACCATATAGATCCCCTCATTTCTTAATCTCTAATAGTTTTTTTTAAAAAAGACTATATCTGTTGGATTCTCTCAATAATTCAAACATTTTGGATAGATTAGCCCTCCCTGTTTCTTGTTTCATTTTTATCGGGAAAGCTCCTTTATTAATTAGTACATTGTTTCCCAAAGCAGAGTCTGGTACTATCCCATAATATGGGGTAAAAAGATATTTTCCTTTTTCTAAGGTCTTTAGTCCTGCATCAAGGCTACCACCCGTTTCTCCTGCTTCCACCACAACAACAATATCACTCAATCCAATAATTGTATTATTACGCAACATTGCCCTACCTGCCGTCCACTTGTCATTCGGCATAAACTCGCTTAGAACAAGAACTCGACTCCAGTCCCATATGTCTTTTAATTCTTTTTTTATCCTGAAACTTTCTATTCCTTCTGACAATACAATAATAGTAGAGGCACCTTGCTCAATAGCAGTATAATGTGCTGTTTGATCAACTCCTGCGGCATATCCAGAAACTATGCATACATCCTTTTCGGACAACTGTTTTACACAGTCTTTTGTTATAAAAATTCCTTTATCTGAAACTTTTCGAGACCCACTAAATCCTATTTTTTTCTTATTCAGCAAATCTAAATTTCCAATGTATGATAATACAGGAGGTGTATTTGTAGATAAATATTGCTTTAAATCATAGGGGTAATTATTGTCAAGCAAAGAAACAAAATAAATAGGGAATTTAGATTTTAAATTGTCAATAGAGATTAATTCTTTATTAAAATCGTTTTTTTGAGAATCACTCAAAACAGCTTTTATCTGTTGTTCTATATCAACAGAGTTTAAGTTTCCTTTCATGGAAAATAAAAGCCTATTGGTCTGTACTGGACCAATTCCCTTTACTTTCATCAATCGGTAAATCACTTTAACTATTTCAAAATTAGACGTTATCATCGTGCGGTATTGCTTCTTGATTTTACTATGGATAATCCTAATACTCTACTGGCTCCTGCTTCTTTTAGCTTCATTGCAACATATTGCATTGACACTCCAGACATATAAAGATCATCAAACAAAATTATAGTTTTTCCTCTAAGATCTAAATCTCCAGCAATAGTTAGATTGGATTCTTCTAATATTTCTAATTTTTCTTCAACATCCTTCGCATTTTTTATACTTCTTGTTTTTGATCTCCAAAAAACTTTTTTTGAAATATCTGTAAAATCAAAATCAGTTAATGAATTAACTATTCTTTTTGGCAAATCTTCTTCTGCAGGCTTGCTAGGAGGCATTGCACATATATGATCAGCGTATTTATAAAATGGTAATCTCTGAATCCATACTTTACATTTTTCCACTAATTCACTTTCGGCAGCCTTATTATCACGAAATTTAGCTTGGTATTCCAACTCCCCAATTTCAGTATGCTTATCGCTTTCATAATTCATAGACAATGAAATTGATAAATCTAAATTATCCCGTAAAAAAACAATATCCTTGTATAAGGATACGAATTTTTCAATCTTTACATAGTCATCTTCATCTTTAATTATTCGATAAAATCTATCATCAAATTTAGATTTAAACAAAGTGATGTCGATGGTAGCTTTTAGAATCGGATTAATAGAGTCTTCAAATGGCAGGTTGATTTTCCCAACTTCCGTTTCTCCTGTTCTTCTCAGCGCACTTGCGTGGGATGAAGCAAAATTTATCCTTTTAGTCGCTTCATCCTCCATAAATTCGCGAATGCTTTCTATCGTGATTTTCTTTTGAGGAAGCCCCATAAGACTAATTCCTCGAAGATCGAATGCCATATCTGTTGAGATTAGTTGATTATTTTCTACCTCAATTACAAATTTACCATTTTTTTTGAGTGAACAAAAGATTTTCCTCCAAATAAAGGGGAATGTAATAGATAAAACCGTATTGGAATGTTTTTTACTTATATCCGCCCCACAAGCAGATACATGAACTAAAGCCCCTCCCCCTTGTCGAATGTAAAAACAAAAAATATGGACAGACAATCCAGGGCAAAACACATAGCGGATTTGCATGTGTTCTATGGACAGAACGAGGTGGTCGAGGAACTTATTCGTGCAGGTAAAATCGACGAGGAATACATGTATCCTTTCATAGATTCGGACGACGAGATTTTCGAGTGGTGGCTAGTATCGCCTTACTTGGCGGATGAACTCAAAGAACAGGGCGAAATCGTAATCGACGCTCTCGGTTGTTATTGGTGGGGACGTACCACGAGCGGACAGGCTATCTACATGGATAGCGCGATACAGAAGATTGCAGGAGCATAAAACACGGCCTGCATACCGACATAGCAAATTCATAAATTACAGAGATTAGGGGCATTGCAATTCCGTAAAGAATCTGCAACCCCTAATTTCTATTTTTACGTTGGCGTAAAGTCAATAATTGTAAATACAGGCTATCCGCATATCACAATTACAGAGTTTATGCAGGCGTAAAGCCTATTTTTAATCTGCAACAGTTCCGAGAAATCGGACAGATGTTTTGCTTTTCAGTTTGTTTGCCTATCTTTGTGGGACATACGACAAACACGGAAAGTGTTGCTTATTCTTGCTAAACGAACGTAGGAAATTCGATTGAGAAGAGAATGGCGAACATCTTGCCGCGTCATATCCATTCGTGGATATAGGCGTGGGGCTGTTGCTTATTTTATTCTCATGGTTTCCTACGACCAGTTTAGCTAAAGTAAGTTTTCGGCACCACGCTTTCTGTTTCTAAACAATCCAACATTAACCGTCGCATAGGTGCAAGAGCGGCAAACCAAACTTATTACAACTATGAAAAAGTTGTTTCTATTGGTGGCTCTATTTGCCACAACTGCCTTTATCGCCTGTTCCGATGACGACGATAAAGTGCAAATCAATTTAGATGAACTGATCGGGACATGGCGTTACACACATTCAGTCGGTTATGAAATCGACGAGGGTGTAAAGGACGAATGGAACGAGGACATGAACGACGCGCAAATCTATTTTGTTTTCAATTCCGACAATACAGGGTCTTACAAGGAAATGGATTCATCGGAAAGCATCGACTATTCGGTATCGTCCAATAATAAACTGACGGTACGATATAGTCAATACGGCGACCCGCAAACCTTTACAATTAAGGAACTGACGGCATCGACCCTTAAATTGGAGTACCACGAAAAGGGTGACGGTTGGGAAGAATACGAACTTAAAACATTCAGCAAACGATGAAAAAGATACTTTTGTTTGCCGCCATTATGTTTGCGGCTGTTTCGTTCTTGGCTTGTTCTGATGACAAGGACGACAACAAGGATGCTTCCATTGTTGGAACATGGCAATTAGTACGCACTTATGGTTACGAAGTAGACCAAGAGTACGATTCCGACGATACGGATGACCAAGAATTTTGGACATTTAATGCAGACGGAGCCACTGGAATAATAAATTGGCGTGATGGTAGCAATGATAAAATGCCCTTTACTTATTCAGTAAACGAGAAGAAATTAACTCTAAAACTTGAAGAAGATACTACTCCGACTAATTACACCATTACAACGCTAACGGCAAAAGAATTGGCCATCTACATTAAGGAGCAAGACAACGAATATCATACTTGCTGTTTCGTGCGCAAATAAGCTCAAAACAGACTTTGCAGGACAGACTTGTGCAGACGGTCTATATTATACCGTTCTGCCCAAGTTTGTCCTTTTTATATACTTGCATATTTCATAAATTTTAGCTATATTTACATTATAATCAAAGATTTAATCACATTATAAATTTTAGCTAGAATGAACAAAACACCAAGAATAGTATGACGGTCGGCAGGCGATGAACAACGCATGATGATTTGAAAAATCGTTGCCTATGACAACTTTTACGGAATGTGTATGACCGTATCACGTAAAAACGATGAATTTGTACCTGATACGTTTATATATTGTCTGCCAGAAGATACGGATAAGGATGCACCCGTAACACTGACCTTTCAAAAACGCGGACAGATAACAGCACAGATGCAATTTGAATTGACAGCATCCAAAGGGGAAATATTACTTGTTACGCCCAATATCCTTGAACTTGGTTACGACAAGATAAACCAGTTTGCATTACATATAAATAGTGATACGATAATCTTCCACTATACGACAAAAGAGGGTGAACCGAGAAATTTCAAATTCTCGCTGGCTGGATTTAAAGAGAAGTATTTGGAACAATTTATATAAATTACCTATCTTTGCTCTTACGATATGCCGAAACTATATATCATAGCAGGTTGCAACGGTGCAGGGAAAACGACTGCATCCTACACCGTGTTACCCGAAATGCTCGGTTGTAAAGAGTTTGTCAATGCAGACGAGATTGCCAAAGGTTTATCGCCGTTCAATCCCGAAAGCGTGGACATTGAAGCAGGGCGGCTGATGTTGCAACGCATGGATGATCTGCTTGCCGAGGGCGCAGATTTTGCATTTGAAACGACGCTGGCAACACGTTCCTATGTGAAATTTATCGAACGGGCACACGCGAAAGGCTACTTTGTAACTCTACTTTATTTTTGGCTACCGACACCCGAACAAGCTATCGAGCGTGTTGCAACACGGGTGAGCGAGGGCGGCCACAATATCCCATCGGATGTAATCCGCCGTCGTTATGCAAACGGATTGCACAATCTGACAACGCTTTATACACCCGTTTGCGATTTTTGGACGATATACGACAATAGTTCGGCAGACGCAGAAATTAAAATCATTGCATCGGGAGAGAAAGATGCAACAATTCAAATCGAAGATACGTTATCTTATAAAACCATTACAGGCCATGAGCGAAATTGAAATCAAACAAATGCAGGAAAAGATCAATGCAGGGATTTTGCTTGCCCGTAAACGTCTGATTGAAAAAACAAAGAAAGAGGACGGCGAATTGGTGATCGTTCGTGATGGTAAGGTTGTGCGGGTAAAAGCCAAAGACCTCAAATAATCCATTTCTCTATGACAGATATATCCTCGGCCATAATACGGTCGAGGATTTTTGTTTATAGAAACAAAAGCAACAGACACTCTCTTAAAAGGAGAGAGCAAGGGAAAGGAAAATTTTTCTTGCGCGTCTTTCAAAAGATGTTGGGGTCTGCTAACATTCCTAAAGCACAACAAACACTTAAAAAACAATCAATTATGGCAAATCAAACAGGGTAAACACATTGAGTAATGTAGAACCGCACACTTAATTCGGTGTCAATTAACAAATTACAACTTTATTTTATTCACTTGCAGTTGGCAGAAGGCTCTCCATAGGGTACACATTAAAGGGAAAATCAATCACATTATCATTCGTAACTATCTGATTTAACGATTGATGCCTCTTTAGCTCAGTTGGTAGAGCACGACACTCTTAATGTTGGGGTCCAGGGTTCGAGCCCCTGAGGGGGTACAAAGCAAAAGACCGATAATCAATGATTATCGGTCTTTTGCTTCGCAGGGCCAGATGCCGGAGCGGCATCTCGGATACGCACGGCCCCCGATGGGCGATTCCGGCTACTGCTCGCCCCGGGAGTCAGAGCTGTCGGAACCTTTGCGGCCTGCCTTTTTCAGGGGAAGCCGCGGGAAAAGTTTTCTGAACCGCACGAGGTAAACCGCTACCCGATTTCCCGCGACGATCAGGCTCACGGCAATGATAATCAACAGGATGCCGCAACATATCCTCAGCGTGAGGGTCTCCCCGAAGATCATCACCCCGAAAAAGACGGCCGTGACAGGTTCCAAGGCACCGAGGATTGCCGTCGGTGTCGAACCGATGTACTGGATGGCGCTGGTTGTACACAAAAACGAGATTGCCGTCGGGAAAACGGCCAGTGCAAGCAGGTTCCCCCACAGGTACCATTTATCGGGCACGTGGACTGCCATGCCGAAGTCCAGCCGGACAACGTAAAGCAGCAACCCGAAAAGCAGGACGTAGAACGTCACCTTGAGCGTCGCAACGGATTTCAGCACCGGACGGTTCACGCCGACGATATAAATTGCATAGGACAAAGCCGAAACCATCACCAGAACCGTCCCCGTGATATTGAGTGTCGAACCGTCACTGCCTTTGAACAACAGCCCGATACCGGCCAATGCCAGCAAGATGCACAATGCAGTCTGCGGGGAGAGCTTCTCCCGGAAGCCGAAGGCCATGATCAACGCTACGAAAATAGGATATACGAACAGCAGCGTCGAGGCGATACCGGCATCCATGTAATTGTAGCTCAGGAATAAGGACAGGGACGAAAGGGCGACCAGCAATCCCAGGAGTACCAGCGGCACGATCTCACGGCGGTGCAGCTTGAAATCCCGGCCGCGGGCCTTGAGCATGATGCCCAACAGCGGGATGGCGAAAAGGTAGCGGAAAAACAATACCGAATCGGGATCCATCCCCGCCTTGTAGAGCGGGAGGGCAAAGAGCGGGTTCATGCCGTAAGTGGTTGCGGCGACAGCACCCAGAAGGTAACCTTTGGCTTTCGTATTCATAGGTCGGATTTTGCGGCAAAAATAGCATTTATTTCGTCTATAGATGCTGGCCGGGCAAAATTATCATGTGATTGTCACCCGAGAGCGCACCTATCCCGCACCGGCACGCCCATTCCTGCCGGGGAAGCCCGCCGAACATTGCCGCCCGCCCGATGCGGAAACGATCCTACCGGGGCAAGGCGGCCGGCACGACTTCCCTGCGGATCAAAGCCGCACGGACGAAATACTCGGGGATGCAAGCCTCGTCGAGCAGCCATTTGGGTGTGGCCGATTCGTCTTTCTTCCCCGACCAGTCGTTGTAAAACAGCCCGGCGGCATCCCGTGCGTTCCGGCGCGCCCAATCCATCCAGCGGATGAATATATCCACGTATTTCGGATCGCCGTCGAGGTCGTAGAGAGCCTGGTAACCCCGCAACAACACCAGATAGAACCATGGCAAATCACGGTTCGCGGCCGCGCCGTCCTCCGTCTCCGGCAAATAGAATTTCCGGGCTCCTTCGGCCAGCCGGCGGGCATTGTCCAGATAAACCCGATCGCCGGTATATCCATACAACGCGACGGCACCCTGCAACAGCAACCCCGTATTATAGGAATAGACCGCCTTGTCCAGACGCGCTTCGGGCTGCGTGAGCCAGGAATTCCAGACGATATCCAGTTCCGGATCATGCAGGTAGGCCTCCATCCAGTCGTAGAAACGGCGCCCGGCAGTCAGGTAATAGGGGTCTCCCGTCGCCCCGTACAGGTTGAGCGCCAGCAGCATCGCCTTACCGTTGGCGCACCCCGGCTTCTGGTTCTCTACCCCTTCGAGCCACGACACGGCGCCGTCGTGGTCGGGGCGCCAGCCGCTCAGGATGAAGGTCATCACCTGCTTGGCTTTTTCCAGGTGCGCGGGATTGCGGGTCACGCCGTAGGCCGCGACGTAGGCCAGTCCGACCAGCCCGTTGTCGTCGTAATAACGGTCGACCTTGCCCATCCTGACAGGATAGGCCTGATACCCGGCGGGCATGCGCCCGTCGTCGTAATACTGCTCGACAGCCATCACCATCGAATCGACATAGCAGCCGTATTTCACCGGATCGACTTCGGCCAGCGCGACCGCCGAGGTGAACACCCCGTCCATGGGCCACAGGAAGGAAACCTCCTGCGTGCTTTTCGCCCCGTCGTCAAAATAGTTTACATCGGGACGGTAGCTATTGGGGTAATATTCCGAAAACAGGCCGTATTCCGGCACCCGGTACATGTCCCACACCTTGCGGAACATCTCTTCGGCAAACGCATAATGCTCCCCCGGTACGGGAGCCACAGCCTCCTGACGGCATCCCGACAGGCAACACGCAGCACCGAAGAATGCGGCAAAAAATACATTTTTCATCTTATCGTTACATTTGAATCAGTCCCTGCCGGAACAACCTCCTCAGAATTCGAGCCGCACGACGACCGGGAAATGATCCGACGGCGTCCGCGCCTCATAGCTGTGCAACGACACCTCCTTGGGGAATGCTCCGGACTTGATCTCCTCGTCGCTGCGGGTGGTCTGCGAACGGTAGGTGTCCGTCAGCACCCCGTAATCGTGCACACGCACCGAAGGCGACACGAAAATATGGTCAATACGGCTGTCGGTTTTCAGCGTGGGGTTGAAATTGTTGAACGTCCCGTTCGGGGCATAGCGCCTGGCCGCGGTTTGATACGAATCGGCCAGTATCCCCGAGGTGGTGAAGGTCGTATAGATGGGGTTGTTCTGGTCGACGTTGAAATCGCCCGTGAGGATCACGAACTCCCTGGGGCCGCACATTTCGCGGATCTTCGCAACGACCAGTTTGGCGCTCTCCTCCCGTGCCCGGACACCGACGTGATCCATATGCAGGTTGAAGAACCAGAAACGGTGCCTGGTCTGCCTGTCCAGGAAATGCCCCCATGTGCAGATGCGGGGCAGCGCGGCGTCCCATCCCTTGTTGGGACGGTCGGTGACTTCCGAGAGCCAGAAATGGCCTTCGTCCAGCAACCGGAAACGCTCCTTTTTATAGAATATGGGGGAATATTCGCCTTTGGCCTTGCCGTCATCGCGCCCCACGCCGATATAGGCATAGCCGGGAAGCTGCGCCAGCATATCGTGCAACTGCCCGTCGAGCACCTCCTGGCTGCCGAAAATATCGAACCCCTGGAATTCGATCAGCCCGCATACCCAGGGGCAGCGGCGTTCCCAGCCGTTGCCGCGTTCGGCGTCGCCCTTATTGGCGTTACGGATATTGTAGGTGGCCACGGTCAGCTCCTGCGCAACGGCAGGGAGCATCAGCACGGCGAACAGGGCAAGGGTCAGCAATCTTCTCATAGTAATGTTTTCGGGTTAACGGAACTGGTTATTTCGGGATACAAAGATATAAAAACGGAACTGAAATTCCTCAGTCCGGATCGGGGGCATGGCAATCCGACAGGGACAGGATACCATCGACCCGGCAGCAGCCCTCTCCGAGCCGGGGGGGGGCGATTCCGGAATACGGCGCCCGGCTGCCGCGCGGCAAACTCACACCGAATTTCCCGGGGCCGGGCACTACCGTGCCGTAAAGGTAATAAAAACACCCGGAAAACAGCAAGGTTAACAGCCGGAAAAACAGCCGGCGGGCACAAAGGCTCGGATATTGGCACCCGCAACATAAAAAATCGCACCTGACATGCATACTTTCAGGCCGCAGGCCGCATCGTTCGGTTATTTTTACTATCTTTGCTGAGCTAAATACCGGTACCGAATGCAACCAGTGAACCGAACCTTCGACCCCCAGGGGCAGCCCGTCAGCACGGGCCTGTCCGCAACCGGATTCCGGGAGCCGGGGTTCCTCAGCCGGGCGCAACGCAGGATCGGGAAGGGGCTCGCGCCGCAGCAACAACGCGCACCGCACGGCCGATCCCTGCGCAGACAAAATGCTGAAACCAACAAATAAATAGCAACCATGTACAGATACGACAACCGGGTGGTCATCACTCTCGATGCCGGAGGTACGAACCTCGTGTTCGGAGCCATGCAGGCCAACAAATTCATCGTCGAACCTATCACCAAGCCGTCGAACGCGGACAACCTCGACAAATGCCTCGCCACGATGGTCGAAGGATTCCAGGCAATCATCGACCAGCTGGAAGAGAAACCCGTCGCCATCAGCTTCGCATTCCCGGGCCCGGCCGATTATCCCAACGGCATCATCGGCGGTTACCTGCCCAATTTCCCCTCGTTCCGCGAAGGCGTGGCGCTGGGGCCTTTCCTCGAATACAAATTCGGCATCCCGGTGTTCATCAACAACGACGGCGACCTGTTCGCCTACGGCGAGGCATTGGGCGGCGCCCTTCCCGAAGTAAACGCCAAGCTCGAAGCCCTGGGCTGCCCGAAACGCTACAAGAACCTGGTGGGCTACACCTTCGGCACAGGCCTCGGCGTCGGCATCGTAGTGAACAACCAACTCAACCGCGGAGACAACTCGTGCGTCGAAACCTTCTGCCTGAAGCACAAGAAGATGCCGGATATCATCGTCGAGGACGGCGCTGCCATCCGCGCCGTGAAACGCGTCTACGGAGAACTGACGGGCAACCCCGACCACGGGCTCGAGCCGAAGGAGCTCTGCGACATTGCGGACGGCAAACGCGAAGGCGATGCCGAGGCCGCCCGCAAGGCCTTCGCCGAAATGGGCGAGATCGCCGGCGATGCGATGGCAACGACCATCACGCTCATCGACGGGCTGATCGTCATCGGCGGCGGAATCACGGGTGCCCGCAAATGGATCATGCCCAGCCTGCTGAAAGAGCTGCGCGGCAAGATGCACACCATCACGGGCGAGGAACTGAACCGCGTGCAGATGAAGGTCTACGACCTGGACAACGAGGACGAGTTCAAGGAGTTCGCCAAGGGTGACCAGCGTGCGCTGAAGGTTTACGGCACGGATCGTTACGTGGCATACGACCCCCAAAAACGCATCGGAGTCATGATCTCGAAACTCGGGGCGAGCAATGCCATCTCGGTGGGCGCCTATGCATTTGCCCTGGGCCAGCTCGACGCACAGAAACAACAGTAATAATTCAGTGCCGCAGTTATGAAAAAGATCGTATTATATGTCCACATCGCCCTGTTACTCACAGCGGCGGGGGCGCTGTCATACATCTATTTCGCAAACGACGGCAAAACCGATACGCTCATTCAGATCACGTTCTGGCTGGTAGTGGTATCCTCTGCCCTGGGAATAATCAATTATCGGCAAACTGTTAAATAAACGAGAAAAAAATATGTATAAGTTCCAACCCATCCTCAAATCGACAATCTGGGGCGGCGAGAAGATCGTCCCCTACAAACACATCGCCTCCGACCAGAAGCAGGTCGGCGAAAGCTGGGAGCTTTCGGGCGTCAAGGGCAGCGAATCGGTCGTAGCGGGAGGCCCCGAGGCGGGCACCACCCTGCCCGGGCTGATCGCACGCCACGGCGCAGCATTGCTCGGCAAGGCCAATGCAAAACGCTTCGGACAGGAGTTCCCGCTGCTGATCAAATTCATCGACGCACGTCAGGATCTCTCGATCCAGGTGCACCCGAACGACGCACTGGCATGGGAGCGCCACAAATCGAAAGGCAAGACCGAGATGTGGTACGTCGTGGACGCCGACGAAGGCGCACGCCTGCGCTCGGGATTCGCCAAGCAGGTGACGCCCGCCCAGTACGAAGCCAGCGTCGAGGACAACACCATCACCGACCTGCTCGCCGAATATGAAATCCACCCCGGCGACCTCTTTTTCCTGCCGGCCGGACGCATCCACAGCATCGGGGCCGGGGCGTTTATCGCCGAGATACAGCAGACCTCAGACATCACCTACCGCATCTACGATTTCAACCGCAAGGATGCCAACGGCAACACCCGCGAGCTGCACACCGAACTGGCGAAGGACGCCATCGACTACACCGTACTGCCCGATTACCGGACGCATTACCAGAAGGCGCAGGATCGTGAAGTGGAACTGGTGTCGTGCCCTTATTTCACCACCTCGCTCTACGACCTGACCGAAGCGCTGACCATCGACTATTCGGCTTTGGATTCGTTCGTCGTCGTGATCTGTGTCGAAGGCAAGGGAACGATCTGCGACGACTCGGGCAACGAAATGCCGATCCACCAGGGGGAGACCGTGCTGCTCCCCGCCACGGTGAAATCGCTCCGCGCGGTTCCGGGCGGGAGCCTGAAAATGCTGACCAGCTATATCAAATAAACGGGCAACTCCCGTCGTCGAAAAATCCCCGGCAACTAATTATTGCCGGGGATTTTATTTTCGACCAAGCGACATGTCGGTAAATTCAATAACGAACAAAACATCTGATCGTAAAAATACTTACCAAAACCATCGTCAAAAGAAAAAAGTTTTATTTTTACGCGATTCCGTTGCAGGACTGCGTTCTTTTTAGTACCTTTGGGGTGTGCAACCGTTATAGCGCGGAAAACGCAGAAAACCGTACGCCATGAAGGAGAATTTAAGAGAGATCGCATCGAATTTCGCCTTGGAAGGCCCCATCGCGGCCATCGACTCACTGGGCGAAGGATTCATCAACGACACATTCATCGTCCGCACCGAAGCAGATGCCCCCGACTACATCCTCCAACGCAAGAACAAGGCCGTTTTCCCCGACGTGCCGGCCATGATGGACAACATCCGCCGGGTCACGGAACACATCCGCCGCGGCGTCATTGCGGCCGGAGGCGACCCGCGGCGCGAGGTGATGACCGTCGTCCCGGCAAAGGACGGGCACCTGTACCACGTCGACGCGGAAGGCGAATACTGGGCCGCGACGGTCTTCATCGACGACACGGTTGCCTACAACAAGGCCGACTCCCCGGAACTGGCCCGCAAGGGCGGCGAAGGCATCGGGAAATTCCAGTCCCAGCTGGACGATTTCACCGAACCGCTGGCGGAGACGATCAAAGGGTTCCATAACATCCGCCACCGTTTCGGACAATGGGACGCTGCCCTGGCCCGCGATGCCGCAGGGCGCAAAATGCACCTCGCGGGGGAGATCGGCTGGATCGAGTCGCGGCGCGCCGAGATGCTCTCTTTCTGGTCGAAGGTCGAGGACGGTACGATCCCTACCCGCGTGACGCACAACGACACGAAGATCAACAACATCTTGTTCGACAAACAGGGCGAGGTGCTCTGCGCCATCGACCTCGACACGGTGATGGCCTCCACGTCGCTCAACGATTTCGGCGATGCGATCCGCTCTTATGCCAATACGGGCGACGAGGACGACCGCGACCTGTCGCGCGTCGGCATTTCGCTCGAAATGTTCAGCGCCTACACCGACGGATACCTCTCGCAGCGTGCGGCGCAGCTCACCGACACGGAAATCGACCACCTGGCCTTTTCGGCGCGGTACATCACGTTCGAACAGGTTTTGCGCTTCCTGATGGACTACATCGACGGCGACACCTATTACAAGATAAAATACCCCGACCACAACCTCGTACGCACACACGCCCAGTACCGCCTGCTGCAAAGCATGGAGGAACACTACGGCCAAATGTGCCGCATCGTGGCCGGGATCGCGGAGCACTACCGCAACGCATAAACCTGCAAAAACGATGCAGCAAGAGGGGGAAAGGATCATGGAGATACGGAAAATAACAGGCATCGTCCCGGCCGACAAACGGGCCGTCGAGACCGCTTTCGGCAGCATCGAACCGCAGCCGGTAGCTTGCTGCAACTGGCCGGAGCAATATCCCTACGCACCCGAGGTTTCGTTCCGCATGTTCCACACGGGCGCCTATCTGATGCTGCGCTTCGACGCCAGGGAACAATGGACGATGGCCCGCGTCACGGAGGACAACGGAGAAGTTTGGACTGATTCGTGCGTGGAGTTCTTCATCGCCCCCGACGACAGCGGCTACTACTACAATTTCGAATGCACCTGCATCGGGCGTCTGCTCGTGGGGTTCCGCAGAGAGCGCGAACACGCCACACATGCCACGCCCCGGGTCATGGAAAGCATCCTGCGCAACCCGAGCCTCGGGTCGCGTCCCTTCCCCGAACACGAAGGCGACAACCGCTGGTCGGTGGTGCTGGCCATCCCGCCGCAGGCGTTGTTCATGCACTCGCTGATGGACTGGAGCGGACTGAAAGCGAAGGTGAACCTCTACAAATGCGGGGACAAACTCTCGCAGCCCCATTTCCTGTCATGGAAGCCGATCTCGGCCCCGAAGCCCGACTTCCACCTGCCGGAATTTTTCGAACAAATTAAATTTTCAAAGATATGAACAACAAATATTCACTTCCCAAAGACGGGGGCCTGATCGAAGTATCGGCTCCGCGCGACATCATCCACCGTTACGAAAAGATCCACACGACGGTTTATGAAAACGAATACCTGGGCGTGCAGTACGTCGCCGACACCATCGTGAAGGCAATCCGTACATATAACGAAATCCACTGCTCGAACGAGGTTTACGAGGAGTCGCAGCCGTTCGTGCTGGGGCTCACGACCGGGCGCACCCCGCTCGGGCTGTACCGCGAACTGGTCAAACGCCACGAGGAGGGGATCGTCAGCTTCCGCAACGTGGCGGTATTCAGCCTCGACGAGTTCTACCCGATCCGCTCGACCGAACAGCAGAGCCGCAATTTCCGCATCCACGAGGATTTCCTCAACCATATCGACATCCTGCCCGAAAATATCCACATCCCCGACGGCACGGTACCCGAAGCCAGGATTTCCGAATACTGCGCATCGTACGACCACTCGGTGCGCAAGATCGACCTGATGATCATCGGCGTCGGCGAGGACGGGCAGATCGGCTTCAACGAACCGGGATCGTATGCCAAATCGCGCACACGGCTGGTTCAGCTGACCCACAACACGCGCAAAATCCAGTCCGGGGCGTTCTTCGGCCTGGAAAACACGCCGAAGATGGCCATCACGATGGGTATCGACACGATCATGCGCGCCGAGAAGATCATCCTGATGGCGTGGGGCGAGGAGAAAGCCAAGATCGTCCAGAAGGTCGTCGAAGGCGAAGTCACCAGCCAGGTGCCTGCCTCGAACCTGCAGATGCACCCCAATATCGAGGTGGTGATCGACGAAAATGCCGCGCAGATGCTTACGCGCGAGCAGACACCGTGGCTGGTAGGCCCCTGCAAATGGACGCCCAAGTTCACCCGCAAGGCCGTGGTATGGCTGTGCGGCGTGGTACAGAAGCCGATCCTCAAACTCACCTACAAGGATTATATCGAAAACTCGCTGGGCGAGCTGCTCGAACAGGGACGCGCCTACGACCAGATCAACATCGACGTGTTCAACGACCTGCAGCACACCATCACGGGCTGGCCGGGCGGCAAGCCCAACGCCGACGATTCGACACGCCCCGTACCGTCGGAACCGTTCCCCAAGCGCGTGGTGGTATTCTCGCCCCACCCCGACGACGACGTCATCTCGATGGGCGGTACCTTTATCCGCCTCGTGCAGCAGGGACACGACGTACACGTAGCCTACGAAACTTCGGGCAACGTGGCCGTACACGACGACGTCGTGCTGCAGAACATCGACACGGCCCGCGAACTGGGCTTCGGAGACCACTACGCCGAGGTCGAGAAGATCATCGCCGGCAAGAAGAAGGGCGAACCCGAACCGCGTCCGCTGCTCGACCTCAAGGGTGCCATCCGCCGCGCCGAGGCACGCGCCGCCGTCCGCTCGTTCGGCCTGAACCCCGACACGAACGCCCACTTCCTCAACCTGCCGTTCTACGAAACGGGCGGTATCAAGAAGGGACAGCTTACGGAGAAGGACATCGACATCATCGTCAAGCTGCTGCGCGAGGTGAAACCCCACCAGATTTATGCCGCAGGCGACCTGGCCGACCCGCACGGGACACACCGCACGGCCATGGAGGCCGTACTCGGCGCCCTGGACGTAGTCAGGGACGACGAATGGCTCAAGGAATGCCACCTGTGGCTCTACCGCGGTGCATGGATGGAATGGGATCTGGGCATGGTCGACATGGCGGTGCCGCTGTCGCCCGACGAGCTGATCATGAAGCGCCACGCCATTTACCGCCACCTCTCACAGAAGGACATCATGCCCTTCCCGGGCAGCGACCCGCGCGAGTTCTGGCAGCGCGCCGAAGAGCGTACGCAGAACACGGCGCAGCTTTACGACAAGCTCGGCATGGCCGAATACCAGGCGATCGAGGTGTTCGTCAAGATGTTCTGACGCCCCGTCCGAATGAAGAATGAACAGACAAACCGATAAACCGAAAAATTTATGCGACTCATTATCGAAGACACACAGGAAAATGCCGGCCGTTGGGCGGCGCATTACATCGTCGGGCAGATCAACAAGAAGCAGGCTGCCGGAGGCACGTTCGTGCTGGGCCTGCCGACGGGTTCGACCCCTCTGACGACGTACAAGGAGCTGATCGCCCTGAACAAAGCCGGAAAGGTATCGTTCAAGGATGTCGTCACGTTCAACATGGACGAATACGTCGGGCTCCCGGAAGAGCATCCCGAAAGCTACCATTCGTTCATGTGGAATACCTTTTTCAACCACGTGGACATCACCCCGGCCAATGTCAACATCCTCAACGGCAACGCCCCCGACCTGCAGAAGGAGTGCGACGAATACGAGGAGAAGATCCGCCGCGCAGGGGGCATCGACCTCTTCCTGGGCGGTGTCGGCGAAGACGGCCATCTGGCCTTCAACGAGCCGTTCTCGTCGCTCAACTCGCGCACCCGCGTCAAGACGCTGACCTACGACACGCTGGTCGTGAACTCGCGCTTCTTCGACAACGACGTGAACAAGGTGCCCAAGCAGGCCATGTCGGTAGGCGTAGCCACCGTGCTCGATGCGAAACAGGTATTGATCCTCGCCCTCGGGCATAAGAAAGCCCGTGCCCTGCAACAGTGTGTGGAAGGCCCTTACTCGCACGTCTGCACGATCTCGGCCATGCAGGTACACCCCCACGGGATCGTCGTATGCGACGAACCCGCGACCGCGGAACTGAAGGTCGGCACCTACCGTTATTTCAAGGACATCGAAAAAGACAACCTGATCTGAATCCGGACTGACTCTGAATAACGAATCCCCGCGGGCATCGGCCTGCGGGGATTTTTTTCGGATCCGGACGGCGGCCCCGGCCTGCTGCTGCTATTGCGCCGGACGTTCCCCGGCAACTGCCAGGCCGACAAGCACCCGGACAGCAAGCACCGATCCGGTAACAGCCCACCGAACAACAGTTCCGGCCGACAAACACCCGGTCAGCAAACACCCGTCCGGCAACTGCCCCGGCCGAAATCAGACACCGGCGAAGCGGCAAAAAATTCCCCGCACGGCAGGCAGGCCGTACGGGGAATTGCCAGAGCCATACTAATCTCCAAATAGCCGGGCCCGAATTACATGGCATCGGGTTTCAGCAACCCGATCTCGTCGATACAGAAGTAGGTCGGATCAGCCTGATAGTCGCAAACCGCCTTGAATACCAGCTTGTCCACCGCACCGAACGACGACAGGTCGACTTTGCGCCATCCGCTCAGCTTCGATTTCCCGGCGACGAGCGTTTCCGTGATGCTCCCCTTTTCCACACCGCCGAGCGACCCCGTGATTTTCACCTGGAAACTGTCGGTATCCGCCCCCGTGAAATAATTGTATACCCAGGTCGAATTGGCGATGTATAGGTGGGCGACGATGCGCGGTTCCACCAGGTCGATGGTCGGATAGCCCGACTCACTCAGGTATTCGGGATACATTTCCGTCGGCGAGTTGGAATCGTAAAATACGGCATAGGTTTCCGTTGCGTTGGCTCCGCCTTCCGCCCACACGGAGAACTGCTGCTTGCTGGAGGGAGCGGCCGCATTCCGGTCGGGCATTTGCGAAAGCCCGATACCGCCCCACCCGTCGTATAGCGATGAATAATAGGCGTTGAAAATGAGATTCTGGTCGGCAGTGGAAAAGAGCATGCCGTCGAAATCCGCCTCCACAGCGTATTGCTTCGCACAAAAAGCGTTCGCATAGGTATAATCCCCCATTCCCATCAGGGACATCGTAACGGGGCCGAGCTTCACGTCGTTGCCGGTCATGGCGTCGAGCAGATGTTCGGAGGCCTCGAACGATACGACTTCGCCGTCAAACGGTTTCTCACGCGGGCCGTCGTCGTCCGAGCAGGCTACAAAGGCAAATGCAGCCGCAATAATCCAAAAAATATTTTTCATCTCAAAATAGTTATTCGGTATAAGCGAAATCATCAATACAGAAATAAGTCGGCGCCATCACATCATCGCACTCAACAGAGAAAACAATTTTGGTCACGGCTCCCAATTTATCCAGCCCTACGGTCTTCCAATCAGCTACGACCTTGTTGTCCGATGCCAACGGCACCTCAATCGTCCCCGTTTCGGTTTCACCGTTGAAACCGATAATCGCAACACTGAAGTCGCTGTATTTAGTAGCGGTGAGGTAAAGATATGTCCACGTATTATTGGCAATACGAAGCGACACGGGAGTAACAACCGTCGAAAACTCGATGGCCGGGTTGAACGTATAGCCCGGGCCCATACCTTTCATATCGTATGCAACGGCGAACTTGTTCTGGCCGTCATCAGCCGTCGTATAAACGCTGAACTGGTTATCCGTCCCGAAAGTCGTTTTGTCATGACAGGCAGACATCGCGAATTTGCACCACGTGTCCCAGACACCGCCGAAATCCGAGAAATACGAGAGGAACGAAGCACTTCCTTCTTTGTAAATCACGCCTTCGAACTCCAACGAGCCGTCTACATCCGTTGCCAGAGTTTTACCCCACAGGTATCCGTCGGAACCAAGTTCCACCTCACTGAAAGATATTGTTTCGAGCTGGGGGGGGGTCGGCATCTTATCGTCGTCCGAGCAGGCGGCAAAAGCAAAAGCGGCAAAGGCCAACAGTAAAAGTTTTTTCATCTTTCGTTTGTTTTATGTGCATAAAATAAAAAAATCCGGGTCCGAACTCCCGGAATCGAATCCCCCATTTCATGCAACCGGACGCACACCTATAAATAAAGCCGCCCTCCTGCAACAAACGCCGACACTGCCGTGTCTCCGTCCGAAGCGCTCCGTTCTCCGCAGAGCTTGCCCGAAAATAAGGATCCTCCCACCGGGAGATGCAAGGCAGGTCTTCTGGCTCGTTCCAGCCGCAACGCCTTCCCAGTCCAAAGACCAGTGGCTAAAAGAGTGTTGCGGCAATCGACGGAACATACAGCAGCGGGAACTGCTGCCGAATTACACGGCATTCCCATTTAATCACACGGGGCCTTGCCCGGCCCTTTGTGAACCATTGCGGTGCAAAGTTAAAAAATAAATTCTTATCTTTGCCGACGCTAACAAAAATTCAGCAAAAATATGAAGCACGCATACGTATTTCCCGGACAGGGTGCACAGGCGGTCGGTATGGGCAAAGACCTTTACGACAACGTCCCCGAAGCAAAGGAGCTTTTCGAAAAAGCCAATGATATCCTCGGTTTCCGTATCACGGACATCATGTTCGCCGGCACGGACGACGAGCTCAAGCAAACCAAAGTGACGCAGCCCGCCGTATTCCTTCACTCGGTAATCATGGCCAAGGCGCTCGGCGTGAAACCCGACGCTGCCGCAGGACACTCGCTGGGTGAGTTCTCGGCCCTGGTCGTGGCTGGTGCCACATCGTTCGAAGACGGCCTGAAGCTCGTCTCGAAGCGTGCCATGGCCATGCAGGCCGCCTGCGAGGCACAGCCCGGTACGATGGCCGCCATCCTCGGCCTGGAAGACCACGTAGTCGAAGAAATCTGCGCATCGGTCGACGGCATCGTCGTAGCGGCCAATTACAACTGCCCCGGCCAGCTCGTGATCTCGGGTGCCGTGGAAGCCGTCGACGCAGCCTGCGAAAAAGCCAAGGCCGCCGGTGCGCGCCGCGCCCTGCGCCTGCCCGTAGGCGGCGCATTCCACTCACCGCTGATGGAGCCTGCCAAGCAGGAACTGGAAAAGGCGATCAGCGAGGCTCCGTTCCAGACGCCCGTATGCCCGATCTACCAGAATGTCGACGCGAAGCCCTACACGGATCCCGCACAGATCAAGGCCAACCTGATCGCACAGCTGACCGCCCCGGTACGCTGGACATACATCGTAAAGAACATGCTCGCCGACGGCGTGACGGAATTCACCGAGCTCGGCCCCGGCACTGTATTGCAGGGCCTTATCAGGAAGGTAAACCCCGAAGCCGTCGTAGAATCGAAATCGACGTTATAGTCTAAAAAGTCTCAAAACAAAAAGGAACGGACTGAAAATCAGTCCGTTCCTTTTATTATATCTGTCTCTTATACACATCTGACGCTGCCGACGAA
>ENA-UBDJ01000137-UBDJ01000137.1-human-gut-metagenome-genome-assembly--contig:-NODE-137-length-41922-cov-5.376573_pt1 | contig 41922 bp, 22 predicted proteins | sample MGYA00244279_ERZ654774 | MGnify/ENA primary metagenome ERZ654774 (study PRJEB26926, sample SAMN06164701) | human gut metagenome | biome: ENVO:00009003; feature: ENVO:2100002; material: ENVO:00002003...
CCGCGGAGGTCGTGGGGCGTCATTTCGGCGCCGCGCACCGGCCGCTGCTGATCTCGAACGCCTGCATCTCGGGGGTTTCGGCCATCGTCATCGCGGCGCGGCTGATCCGCAGCGGCCGGTACGACCATGTCTTCGTGGCGGGATTCGACCTGCTGAGCGACTTCATCGTCAGCGGATTCAACGCCTTCAAGTCGGTAAGCCCGACGCTTTGCCGTCCCTACGATGCGGCACGCGACGGGCTGACGCTGGGCGAAGCGTGCGGCGCCGTCCTGCTGACACGCGACCGACGGCTCTCGGCCACGGGCGTGAGCGTGGCGGGAGGCGGAATCTCGAACGACGCCAACCACATATCGGCGCCTTCGCGCACAGGCGACGGACTCTGGTACGCCATCCGCGCGGCACTCGCCGAGGCGGGAATCGGGGCCGGGGAGATCGGGCTGGTAAACACCCACGGCACGGCGACCGTCTACAACGACGAGATGGAAAGCAGGGCGCTGCACCTCGCAGGATTGTGCGGCGTGCCCTGCAACTCGCTGAAGCCCTATTTCGGACATACGCTGGGGGCTTCGGGCGTGATCGAGAGCATCGTTACGGTACGGGAGCTGTGCGAGGGCACCTGCTTCGGGGTGAAGGGCTACGCGGAGTGCGGGGTACCCTACCCGCCCGACGTGAGCGCCGCGCACCGCAAGATACGGACGGACACGGCGCTGAAAACCGCCTCGGGATTCGGGGGCTGCAACGCCGCGGTCGTATTCCGCCGCGCAGCGGGCCCCGACGCCACGCCCGGAAATGAAACGGCAACGGGACAAGGGTGTGGGCCAAACACAGATGTGCAAGGCGGAAACGACTGCCTGGAGGCTGCCCGTGCCCGAAGCGGAACGGCTATGAGCGCGAATGACCGGGCGCGTGGCAAAAATGCGGTCGGGCACGGGAATCCGGACACCGGAGAAAAGGCTGGCGGCCATGCGGAAACCGGCACAGGACGACACGGCAGCGGAATCCGCTGTCACGATACGGCACACGTCGTGATTGCGCAACACCCGTCGCTGCCGTTCGACGCCTTCATCCGCGAAAGATACCGGGCGCTCGCAGACCCGAACATGAAGTTCTCGAAGATGGACGACCTGTGCAAGCTGGCCTACGTCGCCTCGTGCGAACTGCTTTCCGGACACAGGCCCGATTGCCCGGCGGAGCGCATCGGCGTGGTGATGGCCAACCGCAGCGCCTCGCTCGACAGCGACCGGCGCCACCAGGCGATTATCGACGCCGGGGACGGGTGCGGGGCTTCACCGGCGGTGTTCGTCTACACGCTGCCCAACATCATGCTGGGGCAGGTGGCGATCAAGCACGGGCTGAAGGGAGAGAGCACTTTTTTTGCGTTCCCGGACAAAAGCAGTAACTTTATCCGGGAATATGCCGCTTCGCTGATCGCCGAAGGGCGGATGGATGCCGTCCTGTGGGGCTGGTGCGAATTCGACGGCGGCAGCTACGACTGCGAACTGACATTAACCGAAAAAACGGGACAAAATACGATGGAAGATCTGGAACTGCAACTCAAACAACAAATTATCGAAGCGCTGAACCTCGAGGAGATCACCGCCGACGAGATAGCGACCGACGCGCCGCTGTTCGGCGACGGGCTGGGACTCGACTCGATCGACGCACTGGAAATCACCCTCCTGCTCGAAAAACACTACGGCATACGGCTGGCAAACCCGGCCCAGGCCAAACCGATATTCTATTCGGTAGCCACGCTGGCCGACTATATCCGCAAGAACCGCCCGCAATGAGCATAGCCGTCTGCGGCATAGGGATCGTCTCGGCCATCGGCATCGGAGCCGGGGAGACGCTTGGGAGCCTGCGCACCGGACGCAGCGGAATCGGGAAGCCGACGCTTCTCGGTTCGGTTGTCGACGTGCCCGTGGGCGAAGTGAAACGGGACAACGCGGCGCTCGGGGAGCTGCTCGGCATCCCGGAGCGCGAACATCCCTCCCGCACCGCCCTGCTGGGCATGGCGGCGGCCGCACAGGCCGTGGCGGATGCGGCGATCCCCGCCGGGGCGCGCGTAGCACTCGTCTCGGGCACCTCGGTAGGCGGCATGGATCTGACGGAGAATTTTTACCGCGACTTCCGCACGGACAAGACGAAAGGGCGGCTGCGCGACGTGGCGGGGCACGACTGTGCCGACAGCACGCAACGGATCGCCCGCCACTGCGGTATCGGAGGTTACACGGCGACGGTCAGCACGGCCTGCTCGTCGGCCGCAAACGCCATCGTCACCGGCGCCCTGCTGCTCGGGAGCGGCATGGCCGACTATGTGGTGGCCGGGGGCACGGATGCCCTCTGCCGTTTCACGCTCAACGGCTTCAACTCGCTCTCGGTACTCGACCGGGAGCCCTGCCGTCCGTTCGACGCCACGCGAGCCGGGCTGAACCTGGGCGAAGGGGCGGGTTACCTCGTCCTCACGCACGAAAGGCCAGGCATGCGCACCTACTGCCGCCTGGCGGGATATGCCAATGCCAACGACGCCCATCACCAGACGGCCTCGTCGCAAACGGGCGAGGGCGCATACCGCGCCATGGCCGGGGCGCTGGCGCAAAGCGGGCTGCGCCGCGTGGACTACATCAACGTCCACGGCACGGCGACCCCGAACAACGACCTCACGGAAGGCACCGCCCTGCGGCGGCTGTTCGGCGGACAGGTGCCGCCGTTCAGTTCGACGAAAGGCTACACGGGGCATGCGCTCGCCGCGGCGGGAGGCATCGAGGCCGTATTGGCGGTGCTGGCTATCACACACGGGCTGCGCTACGGCAACCCCGGATTCGCGGAGCCGATCCCGGAGCTCGGGCTGCACCCCGTAGCACGGACGCAAGAGGCCGACGTACGTTCGGTGCTCTCAAATTCGTTCGGGTTCGGCGGCAACTGCTGTTCGTTAATCTTTGCCAAATGAAACTCTACGTCAACTGCATCACATCGGGCGCCGGGCTGCGCCGCGACATCAAGGAGCTGATCCCCGAAATGAACCTCCGCCGGAGGATGAGCCGCGTGGTGAAGTCGGGCGTCGCGGCGGGCATCGAATCGCTGCTGGAATTCGGCGACCGGACGGCGGTCGAGGCCGTGGTCACGGCCACGGGGCTGGGGTGCATCGCCGACAGCGAGAAATTCCTCGACTCGCTGATCGCCAACGAAGAGCGGATGCTCAACCCGACGCCGTTCATCCAGTCGACGTTCAACACGGTCGGGGCTCAGATCGCCCTGCTGCGCGGGCTGCACTGCTATAATACGACCTACGCCAACCGCTGGACGAGCTTCGAGAACGCCCTGACGGACGCCGCACTGCGCATCGGCGCGGGACTCTCGCGCGCCGTGCTGGTCGGGGCGTTCGACGAGACGACGCCGTCGGCCGGGATAATCCTGCAACGCCTCGGGGTGGCACAGCAGGGCGGCTGGGGCGAATCGTCGGTATTCTTCGTGCTGACCGCCGAAGCGTTCGACACCTCGGTCGCGGCGATCACGGGGATCCGATTCCCGGACGGCACGGCCATCGGGGAAAGCGCCGGCAGTGAATTCCCGGACGGGGAAAGCGCCGGCACGGGAAGAATCCAGTCCCGGGAAGATGCCGGCACAAGGACATCGGCCGGGGACAACGCCGGGAGTGAAAACCCGGCCGGGGGAAGTCCCGGCACGGGGACGGCCGCCGGGAACGGGGAGGAACCGGGGAATACGCCGCAAAGCGGCGAGCGCCGGACGATACGTGCGTCGACGAGCGGCGTGACGCCCCATTTCACGGCCATCGCCGAGGTGTTCCGCCGCGTGGTCGCCGGGGAGGCCGGGAATACGGGTAAGGCCGGAAATATCGGGAACGCCGGGAACATCGAGGACACCGGGAACGCGGGGAACGCCGGGCAGAGGATCGTGCTTTACAACGATTTCCCGGGCAGCACCGTATCCGCCATCGAATTGACATGTATGTAATTATCGCCATAATCGCCGCGGGGTTCGCCCTTTTCTACTGCTCCTACCAGATCAGGCTGGGGGCGTATGTCCGCTGCCTGTGCCGCAACAGGGCGGCGGGGCGCGTGGTGGCGCTGACGTTCGACGACGGCCCCGATCCCGGGCAGACGCCGCGCATATTGGACACGCTGAGGGAACACGGCGTACGGGCGACCTTCTTCCTCGTCGGCAGTAAGGCGGAGCTGCACCCGGAGATCGTACGCCGCATGGCCGCCGAGGGGCACGCAATAGGCATTCACACGTGGAGCCACCGCCCCGGATTCCCGATGCGGCGAAGCGGGGCGATGGTGGCCGACATCCTGCGGTGCAGGGAGTCGCTGCGCGAGATAACCGGCGTGGAGACCGACCTTTTCCGGCCGCCCTACGGGGTTACGAACCCGATGGTGGCGCGCGCCGTGAAGCAGACCCGGAGCCGCTGCGTGGGGTGGAGCATCCGCTCGCTGGACACGCTCCGGCACCGCAGCCGCGAGGCCGTGGCACGCCGTATCCGCCGACGGCTGGGCGACGGCAAGGTGATCCTGCTGCACGACGACCGCCCCGGCGCCGGACGCCTGCTGGCGCTGGTGCTCGACGACCTCGAACGTCGGGGGTACCGCACGGCGACCGTATGCGAACTGTTTAAAACCGAGAAACCATGAAGATAGCGTCACTTCTTTTCATCCCCGCCCTGCTCTTGTCGGGGCTGACGGCCCGGGCCGGGCTGCCCGCGTCGTTCAAAGAGCGGCTCGCCGAAGCCAGCCGCGAGAACAGGACTATCCAGTGCGACTTCACGCAGCGCAAACAGGTGCGCCGCATGAAGAACGAGATCGAGCTCAAAGGCCGCTTCTATTACGACAACAGCCTGGCCATGGCGCTCGACTACACCGTGCCCGAAGGCGACAAGGTGATTATCCGCAACGACCGCATCATCCTCAAAACGGCCGGGCAGGTGACCCAGACCGCGACGTCGGCCAACCCCATGCTGCAACAGGTGGCGCTGATGATCCGCGCCAGCATGACCGGCGACCTCTCGCAGTTCGGCCAGGGGTGGCAGATCGGCTACACCGAAAAGGAGGGTGTCGGGGAGGTGAAAATGGTTCCCGAGTCGAAGCGCGCCCGCAAGTACATCGACTCGATCACGCTCTGCTTCGACCTGGAGGACATGACCTTAGACCGCATGGAACTCTGCGAGACCGAGGGCGGGCATTCGGTCTACGAATTCCGCAACAAGCGTTTCAACCTCCCGGTCGACCCCGCAAGGTTCAACCCCTAACCCTGAGACCACACCCGATGCAAGACCTGTTCACCAGCATAGACAACTACTTGGCCCAGGAGGGGCATTACGCTTTCCGCGTGCGGCTCGATGCGTCGCACCCGGTCTACCGGGGGCATTTCCCGGGGCACCCGGTGCTGCCGGGGGTCTGCACACTGCAACTCGTACGGGAATGCCTGAACCGCGGCACGGGGCGCAGGTTCCGCTATGCGGCCATCCGCGAATGCAAGTTCCTCGGCATGGTCGTGCCGCAGGCGGACGAACTGCTGGAGATCGACATCCGGGTGGGGGACGACACGCCGGAGGGCACGAGGCTCTCCTGCACGATTACGAATCACGGAAAGACGGTGCTCAAACTCAGGGGCACCGTATGCGAAATGCCATGACCATCGAGCGGAACGACATACTGGCGGTGATCCCGACCTACAACAACGAAAAGACCCTCGCCCGAGTCATCGGAGAGGTGCGCCGCTACTGCACGGACGTGCTGGTGGTGAACGACGGGTCGACCGACTCGACGGCGGGGATAATCGCCGGGGCGGGCGTCGGGAGCATCTCCTACGCCCCGAACCGGGGCAAGGGATACGCCCTGCGCCGGGCGCTGCGCTACGCCGCGGAGCACGGCTACCGTTACATGCTGACGATCGACTCGGACGGGCAGCACTACGCCTCGGACATCCCGAAATTCGTCGAAGAGATCGCAAAGACCCCCGACGCACTGCTCGTGGGGGCACGCAACCTGAGGTCGGACAACATGCCGGGCAAAAACACCTTCGCCAACAAGTTCTCGAACTTCTGGTTCCGCGTGGAGACGGGCATCCGCCTCGACGACACGCAGTCGGGGTTCCGGCTCTACCCCGTGCGGCGGATGAAGGGGATGCGTTTCGCGACGCGCCGCTACGAGTTCGAGGTCGAAGTGCTGGTACGCGCCGCATGGCGCGGGATCGAGGTGCGCAACATCCCGGTGAGGGTTTTCTACCCCGAAAAGGCCGAGCGCGTGTCGCATTTCCGCCCGGGCAAGGATTTCACGCGCATCAGCATCCTCAACACGCTGCTCGTGCTCGGGGCGCTGCTGTTCTATTATCCCTGGCGGTTCCTGCGGTCGCTCACCCGGGAGAGAGTCCGGCGTTTCATAGCCGACAACATCACCCGGTCGAAGGACTCGAACCCGCGACTGGCCGCCTCGATCGGGCTGGGCGTCTTCTTCGGCATCGCCCCGCTGTGGGGCTACCAGATGATCGCGGCCGCCGTTACGGCGCATTTCACACGCCTGAACAAAGCCGTGGCGGTTATCAGCTCGAACATCAGCATCCCGCCGATGATCCCGTTCATCCTTTACGGAAGTTACTGGACGGGGGCGCAGGTCTTGCAGCGCGACATGCCGCTCTCGCTCTCGGACATCACCCTGGAACGGGTGGCCGCAGACCTCGTACAATACATCGCGGGCAGCTTCACGATGGCCGCCGTATGCGGTGCGGCCGCGACGGCGGTCGGCTATGCCCTGCTCGTACTCTGTAAACGCACGCCCGGCCATGAATAAACTTTTCATCACCCTCTACGACTTCTTCGAACGGCGCCGCGCACTGCTCTGCACGGTGCTGGCAGTGCTGGTCGCGGCGATGGGTGCGGCGGCCCTGCAACTGCGTTTCAGCGAGAACATCACCGGCTTCTTCCCCGACGGGGAGCGGAAGGCCGCGGCGGCATTCTCGAACCTGAAGATCAAGGACAAGATCGCCGTGATGATAAATGCCCGGGAAGGTGCAGAAGGCACGGGAGCCACGGCGGAGGGGATGATGGCCTGCGCCGACCGGCTGGTGGAACTGCTCGAAGCCGATACGCTTTTCCACCGCTGGGCACAGGCCGAGGCTTCGTTCGGCAGCGAGCTGGCGGACGACATGCGGGCGTTCCTGCAAGGGCACCTGCCGCTGCTGCTCACCGAGGCGGACTATGCCCGCATGGACACGCTCCTCACGCGGCAGGGCATCGCGCGCGCGATGGAGAGCAACTACCGCAGGCTGCTGTCGCCCGTCGGCGGGTTCATCGACGAATACATCTACGACGACCCGCTGGGGCTGTCGTTCGGGGCACTGAGAAAATTACAGGAGCTGAATATCGGGGGCAATTACACGCTCTTCGACGACTACCTCTTCTCGAAGGACATGACGACGCTGATGGTCTTCATCTCGCCCCGGTACGAGAGCAGCGACACGGGCATCGGCGATCGGCTGGTGGAGCGGATCGAAGCGGTGCTGGCCGGCCTGAACGCCGAGTACGCCGCCCAGGGCATCTCGGCCGACTACTTCGGCGCCCCGGCCGTGGCCGCATACAACGCGCGGCAGATCAAGCACGACATGATGCTGACGCTGAACATCGCCATCCTCGTCATCGTGGTGTTCATCACCCTCTCGTTCCGCAACAAGCTGTCGGTGCTGCTGGCCCTGATCCCCGTAGCGCTGGGCGGATTGCTGGCGCTGGCGGTCATGTCGCTCGTGTGCCACACGATCTCGGCCATAGCCGTCGGGGCAGGAACCGTCGTCATGGGCATCGCACTGAGCTACTCGATACACATCCTCTGCCATGCCAACCACTGCCACGACCCGCGGCAGATCATCCGCGACCTGGCCTACCCGCTGACGATCGGCAGCATCACGACCATCGGCGCCTTCGCCGGGCTGCTTTTCACCGACTCGCAGCTGCTGCGCGACTTCGGGCTCTTCGCTTCGCTGACACTGGTCGGAACGACGCTGTTCAGCCTCGTCCTGCTGCCCCACCTGATCCGTAAGGAGGATCGCGGGGGGGGGTCGGCCGTGCTGGAAGGCGTGGAGCGGCTCACGGGTATGCGCCCCGACCGCAACCGCATGCTGGTGGCGGCGATACTCGGGCTCACGGCGGTATGCCTCTTCTTCTTCAACCGCATCGGCTTCGACAGCGACATGATGCACCTGAATTACAACGCACCCCATCTGGCGCAGGCCGAGGAGCGTCTGGGCCGCCTGATGGACGACGACCGGGAACGTTCGAAGGTGCTCTTCCTCACGGCGGCCGACACCCCGGCCGAAGCCGTGGACAGCTACCTGCGCCTGGGACGGCAGCTCGACTCGCTGAAACAGGCCGGGAAGATCGACTCCCATGCCGGGGTGACCTCGTTCGTGGTGGACAGCGCCGAGCAGCTGCTGAGGCTGGAGCGCTGGCGAAAGTTCTGGACGCCGCAGCGCCGCGAAGTGCTGCGCGCAGGGATCCGGGAGGGCGAAAGGCGCTACGGATTCGCCGAAGGGGCCTTCGACGGCGCACTGGAACTGGCCGGAAGGGAGTACACGAAACTCGACTACTCGTCCCCGGCGGCACGGGAGGTATTCCGCGAATGGATCGACGGGCACGGCGCGACACCCATATTCCTGAGCCATGTGACATTGCCCGACAGCTGCAAGCACGAGGTTTACGCCGTGTTCTCGGCGGCGGACGACATCGTGGTCGCCGACCGGGCGTTCTACGCCGGGAAAATGGCGCGGAGCGTGAACCACAACTTCTACCTGATACTCTCGATCTCGTCGATACTGGTCACCGTGGCGCTATTCCTCTGCTACGGGCGTATCGAACTGACGCTGATGTCGCTGCTGCCGATGGGCATCAGCTGGGTCATCATCCTGGGACTGATGGCGATGTTCGGCGTGGAATTCAACATCGTGACGATCATCCTCTCGACCTTCATCTTCGGCATCGGCGACGACTTCAGCATCTTCATCATGGACGGGCTACTGAGCGAATACAAGACCGGGCGCAGGATGCTCGACACGCACAAGACGGCGATCTTCTTTTCGGCCTTCACCGTCGTGGTGGGGCTCGGGGCGCTGATCTTCGCACGCCACCCGGCACTACACTCGCTGGCGACGATCTCCCTGTTCGGCATCGTCGCCGTGGTGCTGGTCTCCTACACGATACAACCCGTGCTGTTCCGGATGCTGATCACCTCGCAGACCGAAAAGGGCGGGGCGCCCTACACGCTGGGGAGCCTCGTGAACACGGCCTACGCATTCGGGTTGTTCGTGACGGGCTGCCAGTTGTTGCAGGCGCTGATCTTCACGCTCTGGCCGCTGCCGATGGCACGCCGCCGCAAACAGCGCATCGTGCAGTGGTCGATCCACCACATGACGCGGGGATTCCTGCGGGCGATGGTCACGACGAAGACCATACGCCTGAACGAGCCGGGCGAACGGTTCGAAAAACCGGCGGTCGTGATCGCCAACCACCAGTCGTTCATCGACATCCTGGTGCTGCTGAGCATCTGCCCCAAAGCCGTGATGGTGACCAACGGCTGGGTATGGCGTTCGCCGGTATTCGGGCGTATCGTCCGCTACCTGGGGTTCTACCATGCGGCGGACGGATACGAACGCCTCGCCCCGGCACTGGCGCAGAAAGTGGCCGAAGGGTACAGCGTGATCGTCTTCCCCGAGGGGACGCGCTCGGCCGACGGGAAGATCGGACGTTTCCACAAAGGGGCTTTCTACCTGGCCGGGGAACTGGGGCTGGACATCCTGCCGATCTGCCTCTACGGCAACGGCATGATCTCGTCGAAAAGGCAGCCCATCTATATCAAACACGGGCTGGTGGTAAGCCGCGTGCTGCCGCGCATGGCCGCCGACCCCGCAAACTGCTCGGCGCAGGCCAAGGCCGCCTGCCGCCTGATGCGCCGGGAGTACCTCGGGCTGTACGAAACCTACAACAGGCCGTGCAACCCCTATTTCCGTGACATGCTTATCAAGAGCTACACTTACAAGGGCCCCGTGCTGGAGTGGTACATGCGCGTCAAGGTGCGGCTGGAGCGGAGCTACGAGCTGTTCGACCGCATCGTGCCGCGCGATGCGGCGGTCGTAGACCTCGGGTGCGGGTACGGCCCCCTGAGCTACATGCTCGCCATGCTCTGCGAGCGGCGGCGGGTCATCGGCATGGACTACGATGCGGAAAAGGTCGAGACGGCCGGACAGAGCTTCCTGCGGCGGCCGGGCATCGAGTTCATCCACGCCGACCTGCGCACGGCGGAGCTGCCCGGGGCAGACGCCTTCCTGCTGGTCGACGTGCTGCACTACATGCGCCCCGAAGAACAACGGGCGCTCATCGGGCGCTGCGCGGCACGGCTCAACGCAGGCGGACGGATCATCATCCGCGACGGCGACAGCGGCAAGGCCGAGCGGCACAAGGCCACGGCGATGACCGAAGTGTGGTCGACGAAGATCGTGGGGTTCAACAAGACCGACGGCGGGCTGCATTTCACCTCGACGCCCGAGCTGGCCCGGATCGCCCGCGAACTGGGCATGGAGATACACGCCGCGCACAAGGACACGCGCACGTCGAATACGGTATACATACTGAGCCGGCGGGAAACGGACAGCGGAAAGGAGGAGTGACATGCAGGGGCAGTTCGACATAATCGTCATCGGCAGCGGCCTCGGAGGCCTGGAGTGCGGCGCCATGCTCGCCCGCGAAGGGATGGGAGTCTGCGTCGCGGAACAGGCGGCCCTGCCCGGAGGCTGCCTGCAATCGTTCTCCCGGCGGGGACATGAGATCGACACGGGCATGCACTACATCGGCAGCATGCAGGCCGGCGGCATCATGCGCCGTTACTTCGAATATTTCGGCATCCTCGGCTCGCTGCGCCTGCGGCCGCTCGACGAGGCATTCGACGTCGTATCGCTGCCCGGAGCGGGCGACTACGCCTACATGCACGGTTACGAAGCCTTCGAAAAGCACCTCGGGGAATTGTTCCCGCACGAAAAGGCGGGGCTCGGCCGCTACTGCGCGAAGCTGCGCGAAATCGGCGGCAGCATCGGTATCGGGGTGCACCGCACGGGGCGGTTGTCGGACGGGGGAACGAAATACCTCGGGGCACCGGCGGCCGGATTCATCGGCGAATGCGTCGCAGACCCGCTGCTGCGCAATATCCTCGCGGGGACGAACCCCCTCTACGGAGGCGTGCGCGAAAGCTCGACGCTCTACCACCACGCGATGGTAAATCACTCGAACATCGAGGGCGCCTGCCGCTTTACGGGCGGGACGCAGCAGATCGCCGACGCACTGGCGGCGAAGATCCGCGAGCACGGAGGGACAATGCTGGTGCGGAGCCGCGTCGTAGCCCTGCACACCGAAGGGCGGCGCGTCACGGGCGTGGAGCTGGCCGACGGGCGGATGCTGCGGGCAAAAACCGTCATCTCGGCCATCCATCCCGCGGAGACATTCCGCCTGATAGGCCCGACGCCCGTCATCCGCAAGGCATTCCGGGAACGGATAGGCAGCCTGCCCGACTCGTACGGGCTCTTCTCGGCATACCTGCTGCTGAAGCCGGGGCGGATCCCGTACCTCAACCGGAACCTCTATTACTTCGCCGGGAAAGATGTCTGGAAGACGCTTTTCGACCTGGAAGCCATGCGGCCGGGGATGGTGCTGCTCAGTGCACAGGCTCCGGACGGCAACCCGGCATGGTGCGACGTCGTAACGCTGATGACGCCCGTCGCCACCCGCCCCTGGGAGGCGTGGGAAGGCTCCGTCCCGGGACGCCGCCCCGAAGCCTACACGGCGCTGAAGGCCGCCATGACGCAGGCGACGGTCGATTTCGCCTGCGCCCGCCTTCCGGAACTGAGGGATGCCATCGCCCATACGTATGCCGCCACGCCGCTCACCTACCGCCACTACACCGGCGCACCGCACGGCGCGGCATACGGGCTGCTGAAAGACTGGCGCAGCATCATGGCGTCGCACATCCCGGCCCGCACCAAATTCGAAAACCTGCTGCTCACGGGGCAGAACCTCACGGTACACGGCGCCATCGGCGTCACGCTGTCGGCTGCGGCGACCTGCTCGGAAATAGTGGGCACGGAATACCTCGCAAAAAAGATCGCCAACGCATGAAACGCCTCCTCAAATACACACTCGCCGCACTGGCGGCGATCCTCGTCCTGCCAACGGCATTCCTCTGCGGCCTTTACCTGACGGCAGACATGGAGCAGCCCGCGGTGACAATCGACACCGCAGCCTACCGCGTCACAGACCACGGCGGCTACGCCGTATGCCACGGCAGTTTCCTGCGCCGCAACCCCCACGGACTCTGGGAGCTCTACACCGCCGGGTCGCCCGAAGAGTCGGGGGCGGCGGCAGGCGCCCTCACTGCAGGGCTGATGCACTACCAGGAACAGGTTTTCGTAGACCGAATCCGCGAATTCATCCCCTCGGAGGGCTACCTGAAATTCCTGGGCGGCATGATCCGGATATTCAACCGCAACCTGGGACGGCACGTCCCCGAGGAGTACCGGCGCGAGATATACGCCCGGTCGCTTTACTGCTCGCACGACTTCGACGCCATCGGCACCCCCTACGAACGCCAGCTCAACTACCACGCGGCGCACGACATCGGGCACGCCATGAGCCAGTACATGCTCGTGGGATGCAGTTCGTTCGCGGCATGGGGCGGTGCGAGCGACGACGGGAAGCCGGTCGTCGGGCGCAACTTCGATTTCTATATGGGCGACGACTTCGCCCGCAACAAGATCGTGACCTTCTGCCGGCCGCAGGCGGGCCATCCCTTCGCCAGCATCGGCTGGGCGGGGATGATCGGCGTGCTGTCGGGCATGAATTCCGAAGGGCTGACCGTGACGATCAATGCCGCGAAAGGGCCCGTGCCGCTGGCATCGGCGACACCCATCTCGATCCTCGCACGCGAGATCCTGCAACATGCGGCGACCATCGCAGAGGCGCTGGAGATCGCCCGCCGCCGCGACACCTTCGTCAGCGAATCGCTGCTCGTGGCCTCGGCACGCGACGGGAGGGCGGCGATCATCGAGAAAACGCCCCGCCGAACCGTGCTCTACGAGGGCGACGGGGAGTACCTCATATGCACGAACCACTACCAGTCGGAGGCGTTCGCCGACGACGGGGACAACCGCGAGAATATCGCCATGACCGACAGCCCCCATCGCTTCGCCCGGCTCGAAGAGCTCATGACGGCGAATACGCCCCTCGACGTCCCGGCAGCGGCCGCCATGCTGCGCGACCAGCGCGGCACGGGCGGCAAGGATATCGGCGTGGGGAACGACTGTTCGGTGAACCAGTCGATCGCCCACCACTCGGTCATATTCAAACCGGCAACCCTGCAAATGTGGGTCTCGACCTCGCCGTGGCAGGGCGGCGCCTTTGTCTGCTACGACCTCGGGGCGATCCTGCGCAACCCCGACCCCGCCGCAGAGCTGTACAACGCGACGCTGGAGATACCCTCCGACACGGCCTACCTGGCCCGCGACTACCCGCGCGTGGTCGCATACCGCCAACTCGGCGCCCGCATCCGCCGGGCGATGAAAGCAGGGAGGAAGGCCGACGGGGAATTGACAGAAACCTTCGCCCGAACCAACCCGCAGAATTTCCACACCTGGAAACTGCTGGGGGAATACTACCTCTCGCAGGGCGACGACGGGCGCGCGGCGCAGAGCTTCGGCAGGGCGCTGGAGGCCGGGGTTCCCCGCAGGGACGAACTCCTGGCAATAGAAAGACTCAAATCGGAATGCAAGCCATGATACGAAACCCGCAGATACAATTCGCATCGGCCGATGCGATCGCGGCGTTCCAAGAGGAGCGCCTGCGCGAAGAGGTCGTCTACCTCTATGAAAATTCACCTTACTACCGGCGCATGTTCGACGGCTGCGGCATGCAGCCCGGCGACATCCGCACAACGGACGACCTGCGGCGCCTGCCCGTAACCACCAAAACGGATCTGCAACTGCACCCCGGGGAGTTCGTCTGCGTACCCCGCAACCGCATCATCGACTACGTGACCACGTCGGGAACCCTCGGCGACCCGGTGACGTTCGCCCTCACGGAAGAAGACCTGGCCCGGCTGGCCTACAACGAGGCCGTGTCGTTCACCACGGCGGGATGCACCGGGGAGGACATCCTGCAGCTGATGACGACCATCGACCGCCGCTTCATGGCCGGGCTGGCTTACTTCATGGGAGCCCGGGAGCTGGGATGCGGCGTGATCCGCGTGGGAAACGGCATCCCCGAACTGCAATGGGACACCATCCGGCGCATCGGCCCCACGGGCTGCATCGTCGTGCCGTCGTTCCTGATAAAACTCGTCGGCTATGCGCAGGAGCACGGGATCGACTACCGCCGCTCGTCGCTGCGCCGTGCGATCTGCATCGGCGAGGCGCTGCGCGACACCGACTTCAGCAACAACACGCTGGGAGCGAAAATCACCGAACTGTGGCCCGAACTGGAGCTCTTCTCGACATACGCCTCGACCGAGATGCAGACCTCGATCACCGAATGCGGGCACCACTGCGGCGGGCATGTTCCGGCCGACATGCTTCTGGTGGAGCTGCTCGACGAGCAGAACAACCCCGTGCCCGAGGGACAGGAGGGCGAGGTGGTCATTACCACGCTCGGCGTGCGGGGCATGCCGCTGCTGCGCTTCAAGACGGGCGACATCTGCATCGCCCGCACGGGACGCTGCGCCTGCGGCCGCACGACGATGCGCCTCTCGTCGGTGATCGGACGCCGGGGGCAGATGATCAAATTCAAGGGCACGACGCTCTACCCGCCCGCGCTGTACGACGTGCTGGAGAACATCCCCGGCGTGAACAACTACATCATCGAGGTATTCACCGGAAGCCTCGGCACCGACCAGATCGTGCTGCGAATCGGCAGCACGCGCCGCGACGAGGCGTTCGAGAAAGAGATCAAGGACACGTTCCGCTCGAAAGTGCGCGTAGCACCCGAGGTGGTCTTCGAACCGGTGGAGTACATTGCGAAAAAACAGATGCCCCAAATGAGCCGGAAACAAATAAAATTCGTAGATTTACGCGAACAAACCAAATAAAACCCAACCATGAAAAAATTACTGAGCATAGCCCTGTGCCTGATCGCCGTCGGCGGTTTCGCACAGAAGGGAAAGACGAAGATGGCTGCCGACTTCTACGGCGTGGATTACAGCTGCGTGAGCGTCATCGGGGCCAACGAGCAGCCGGCCGAGTTCATCAAGGCGTTCGAGGCCATCAACCGGCTCTTCCTCAGCGAACCCAAGAAATACGACGTGGCCGGATTCACCGGCATCGACATCCTTTCGACCAATGTCGAACAGGCCAACGAGGCGTTGGGCGGTCTGGCTGCGGAGCAGTTCACGCCCCGCAGCACGAAGGCCGACATCGCGGCGCAGCTCCCCGGAATCCTCGCCCGCTACGACAACGGCTCGGGGAACAAGGGGCTGGTGTTGATAGCCACGACGCTCGACAAGGGCAACGGCATCGGATACTACACGGCCGTGTTGTTCGATCCCGCCACGCAGGAGGTCATCCTCCAGATGGACATGGCCGGTAAGCCCGGCGGGTTCGGCCTGCGCAACTATTGGGCCGGCTCGGTATACAACGCCCTCAAGAAGCAGGGTAAATACCTGACCAGGTAGGGGGTGTGTCGTCATAATAGGCAAAGAGCGCCCGAAGCGGAGACACGATCCGCACCGGCAGGAAACCCTGTACGCCGCCGGATAAAAACGCCCGGGAGGCGGACTTACCCGGCAGCCCCGGAGCGGGCTTCCGGGCATCTCCCGGGCGGCGGATATTTCATGCGCGCATCGTCGAGCACCAGTACCCAATCGTTCCCCTTGCCGCAGGTCGGGGGCGTGAAGGTCATCGTCGCACCGGCATCCCGGCGGCGGAATTCCCCGATCCGCAGCGGGCGCCCGCTGCGGACATCGTACCACCAGGCCACGATCCGCTTCCCGGAAACCCGTTCCAGGTCGACGGCAAACGGCCGTCCGCTCTCGGAATAGACCATGGCATAGGTGCCGAGGCTGTCGCGGGTAGCCGTACAACGCCCGTGCCCCCGGCCGGCATCCCCGGCGATAACGCCCTGGTCGGGAATACGGCGGAAAAACGGACGGCTCTCGATAAGTTCCCGCCCATAGCACACCTGGTAAGCCCCGGGCAGCGAGAGGGATTCCCGCCAGCTCCGCACGGGCCCCGTGACAGGCGCATACCGGCCGGGTTCCCACATCTGCCATACGGCATGGCAGCCGTAGGTATGTCCGCAGGCCCCGGAAAAGACCTCGTGGTAGAACGCCCGCCGCACATGCAGGGCTTCGGAAGTGCCGTATTTTTCCCGGTCGAAGTCGATCGGATGTTCCTCGTAGATCGGCTCCCCGTCCAGCACGGGTTTGACGGGCCGCCGGGCATAATCGCGGGCGATGCGCTCCCAAAGGTCGAAATCGTAGGCATGGCCGTTCTGCTGCATGTTGAACGCGAGCCACGGCTCGTCGTGCAGCCAGTCGCCCGAAGAGGATTTCCCCCACGGATGGTAGGTAATCAGGCAGGCCGAATAATCCTCGCGGCCGGCGACACCGCAGGCAATGCCGCGGGCGAAGGCCCGCAGTATGGGTTCACGCCCTTCGGGAGGACGGTCGCCGCCCAGTATCCAGATGATATTCCGCCGGGTGCGGTAACGCTCACCCAGATAGCGCCCGAAAGCCTCGGCACGCCCCTCCGTCGTGAAGATCTCGGGCCCGGGGCCCCATTTGAGGCAGAACTTGTCGCCCCATGCGGGCAGCAGGCCGATGACCAGCCCCAGCGAGTCGGCCATGGCGACCACTTCGTCCACATACGCGAAATAACGCTCGTTGGGCCGGGTGAACCCCGCATCGGCAAACGGCAGGTTGCCGTAGGCATTGGGGACACGCAGCCCGTCACGTTCCGCGAGGCAGACGGCCTGTATGACCGTGAACCCTTTCCGGGCGCGGTCTTCGAGATAGAGGCGCGCCTCTTCGCGCGTCGTACGGTGGAACAACTCCCACGCCGTGTCGCCCAGATAGAAGAACGGCCTGCCGTCGGCATATTGCAGGTAACGCCCGCCGGGATGCACGACGATGCGCCCGCGGGAGAAAGGCCGGGCGCCAAGGGGCGCAGGCGCAAGAAAGAGCGCAAAAAACAGGAACGCAAATAATTTCCTCATAAAAAACGATTTCAGGCGACAGCCGGGAACAAAACGGCAGTCGGGGCCGCCGGAGGCGACCCCGTGCCGGTGTGGCGGCAAAGCCGGGTTACAGCCCCTCCTTCGAGAGCAGCTCCGACGTGTCGATACGCACCTGCGTCGTTGTGAGCTTGTCGTTGAGCGCATAACGCGTCGGGTCGGATATGGTGACCGGCAGGGAAAAATCCTTGTCGGCATTCGCCTTCAGATAGGCGATGTCGACCGTGAGGAAAAAAGTCGCATCGCGTTTCCCGTCGGGGCAGCTCACCGAGGAAGGCAGCGTGTATGCCCGGCCCGGCAGCATCACAGTCCCGTCCAAGGGAGTGCTGCCCACGGAGACGCTGACCGTGTAGGCCTGCAACTCGGCCAGCCCGGCGCGGTAGATGCCTAGGAAAATGTGTACCTTCCCCGCCTGCGTGTCGATGCGGTAATTCTTGTTGGACTGCTGCGCCGTCCCGCCGTTGGGCACGGCATAAGGGGTGTAACCGGCCTGCGGCATATAGATCACCGCACTGCCCCAAGGCCTCTCGCTGTCGGCCTTCTGGCATGAGGCTGCCCCGCATGCGAGGAGCAGCACAGAAAAGAATGTAACGATCGTTCTCATAGTTCGATATTTTTCGGTCTACCAACCCGGATTCTGGTCGAGTACCCCGCCCGATTTTACGATTTCGGCCTGCGGGATCGGATAAAGGTTCATCTTCGGGGCATCGAAGATGCGTTTGGCCACTTCGAACGGCGTGTAGGCAAAGCCGTCGCCGCTGCGGGTCACCTTCACGCCGCGCAGGGGCCGGTTGAGCACCGTCCCAGCATCGTCCCAGCGCCGGAGATCCCAGTAGCGATGGTCTTCGAAGGCCAGCTCGATGCGGCGTTCGTGTTTGATGGCCGTGCGCATGGCGGCCGCATCGCCCGGGGCGACATCGACCGGGGGCATCCCCACCCCGGAACGGGCACGCACGGCATCCACGGCGTCACGCGCACTCATCCCGTAGCCGTGGGCGTCGTCCGGGCCGTAGGCTTCGTTCATCGCCTCGGCAAAATTAAGCAATATTTCGGCATAGCGGAAAACGATCCAGCTGCGAAGCCGTTTGTCGTCATTGGTGAGGTTCAGGTTCTCGTTCAGGAACTTGCGCAGGTAATACCCCGTGGGCGAAGCGTTCTGCCGGGCGGGGTCGTCGGCGCCGCCCGCATAGATTTCGAGCGTGCGCCCGTTCCACGTATCGCCGTTGCGCAGGACGGTGGCGTAGAAGCGCGGGTCGAGGCCGGCATAGGCATCGCCCGTATCCTCCCCCGTAGATTCATAGGCTTCCACGAGGTTCTGCGAAGGGCAGATACCCGTACCGCCGCCCTGCGTGCCGATGGGGTAATTCTTGCGTTCGAACTCGTTGGTCGCCCCCATACGCACCGCCCAGATGGTCTCGGGGCTGGTCGTAGAGGTTTCGGCGACGAACAGCCCGCCGTAATCGGGATGCAGGGAATAGATGCCCATGTTGATCACTTCGAAGGCCGCAGCGGCAGCGGCAGCCCACTTGGACTTTTCGCCCGAGGGATTGAACTGCGGACTGGCGGCATAGAGCAACACCCTCGACTTGAGGGCCAGCGCCGCACCACGGGTGATCCGGCCCGACTTCTCCTCGAGGTTCTCGGCCCGCCAGTCGACGACCAGTTCGTTGCGCACCCCCTCGATCTCGCGCAGGATGAGGCCGACCACCTCGTCGAACGTGCCGCGCGGAAGGTTGGCCTCCTTCTGATCCGCATACACGCGGTCGATGAGGGGCACCCCGCCGTAACGCTTGGCAAGCTCGAAATAATAATAGGCTTTCAGCACATGCGCCTCGGCGCGCAGCCGCTGCACGTCGACGATGTCGCGGCGGTAGCTGTCCAGGCCGTTCGAGGTGAGCGTGTCGCGGTGCATACCGAGGATATACCTGTAATCCACCGACTTATCGAGGTAGTCGTGCGCCGCATAGATGCCGTTGTAATAGCTCGTATAGCAATCGTCGGGGTTGTAATAGGCGCTCCAGCTGCCTTCGTTGAACCGCTGCGTGGAACTGAACGTGGTCACGTATTGCGCCTCGTCGGAAACGGCTGCGAAGAGGTTGCCGTCGATCGCCGTGAACCCGTAGGGGATGTGTTCGTAAACGCGGTAGCCCCAGTCGAACATCTGGTAACGGCGCGTGGCCATCATCTCGTCCGTCAGGTTCAGGTCTTCCTTGGTGTCGAGCGCATCGCATCCCGCCAGGGACAGCGAACAAAGGAGGGCGCCCGCGAAAAGGATTCTCATATTTTTTCGTATCATGGCAGTCGTGTTTAGAAGGTTACGGTCAGTCCGAGGTTGTAGGATTTCAGCGCCGGGTGGCCGGAAAGGATTTCGGGGTCGATGTCGTAGTCGCGCATCAGCCTACTGACGGTCAGCAGGTTGACACCGCTCAGGTAGATGCGGATCTTCGAGATGCCGGCCTTGCTCAGCGACGGCTGCGCGAAAGTGTATCCCAGTTCCACGTTGCGCAGCTTGAGGAAGTCGCCGCTGCGCTTCCAGAGTGTCGAATTGCGGTAGTTGTTGCTGTTGTCCTGCAACGAAAGGCGCGGATAGGTGGCCGTAGCCCGCGTGTCGATGCCCTGTTCGGGATAGTAGGCCCAGCGGCCTTCGGCAATCCCGTAGACGTTGCCGTTGTCACGGAAGGCAATGTTCTGCAAGGGCGCATCGAGCAGGTTCACGTCCCGTCCGGCAGCACCCTGGAAGAGGGCGAAGAGGTCGAACCCCTTGTAGGACGCCGCCAGCGAGAACGAGTACTGCAACTTGGGCAGGTACGAGTCGCCGATGGCCGTCTGGTCGTTCTCGTCGATGACCGTATCGCCGTTCAGGTTCTTATACTTGATATCGCCGGGCTGCACAGCCCCGAACGTAGGTTTGGGAAGCCCCTCCTTGAGGTTGCCGCCGACGTCGAAATCCTCCCAGTCGTAGAACCCGTCGGCCACATATCCGAACAGGGCGTCGAGCCGCCGTCCCGTGCGTGCCGCGGTCGGCACGGTCACGACCTCGGCCATATAGTCGACCTTGTTGCTGTTATACGAGGCCATGCCCGTGAGCGCGTAATTGAAATCGCCTATGCGGTCGGCCCAGGAAAGCTGGACTTCGAAGCCCCTATTGGTCATCCTGCCGATGTTGCGGTAAGGCGGATTGTCCACGCCCGAGGCACCGGGGATCATCCAGTCCTGGGTCACGATGCCCGATCTTTTTTCGAGGAACAGGTCGACGTTCAGGGACAACCTGTTCCACAGGCGCAGGTCGATGCCGGCGTCGTACTTCAGGCTCTTTTCGGCAAAAATACCGGGGTTCGGGAGGTAGGACAGCGCCGTTCCCCCGTGCCACGTGTGCTCGGAGTTTCCCGTATTGAGGCCGCCGCGGCCGGTATAGTAGCCCTCCCAGAGGTAACGCATCTCGCCCATCGGATCCCAGCCGTTCTTACCGACCGAAGCCCTGAGCTTGAGCAGATCGACCGTGCGGCTGTCCCGCAGGAAACGCTCGCGGGAAACGATCCAGCCAAGGCCGAGCGAGGGATAGAACCCCCAGCGGTTGCCGGGCCTGTAATTGTCCGAACCGTCGGCGGCGAAGGAGAAGGTCGCCACATAGCGGTCGTCATAGGCATAGTTGACCGCCCCGTTGACGGTCATGTGACGGTATTCGACCATCTTGCCGGCAGCGCCGTTCTGCGAAAAGTCTGTCTTGTAGATATTATAGAGTATCCCGGCCGAGGCGGAGACCACATGCCGCCCGAACGTGCCGTCGTAGCCGACCGTGGCATTGTAGTGCTGCCACGTCCACTGGTTCTGGCCGCTGTCCTCGCCACGGGTATAGGGGGTGTCGTTATCGGTGGTCTGCTGCACCCCGTCGAGCCAGCGCGAATAGTTGCGCGTGTTGCTCGCACCGTCGCGCGTCCAGCTGCTCAGCGACATCGCCTCCGAAAGGTAGAGCCCCTCCACGAGGAAATCGAGCCGTTCCTTGAGCTGGAAATTGGCCTGCAGGGTACGGTCGTGCGTGGAGTTGCGCCCCAGCGCCTTGATCGAGGCCAGGGGGTTGAAATTGTAGATCGGGGTACCCGTCCACGTCCCGTCGGGGTTGCGCACGGGATAAACCGAGCCGGGGTATTTGGCAAGGTCGTTCCACAGGTCGCCCGCGGCGCGGTTGGGGTAACGGCGGTCTTCGATCCGGCCCCCGACATCGACCTTGGCCTCCAGGAAACCGAAGAGGTTCATATCGAGGTTCGTGCGGATATTGTAGCGGTCGATGCCTGCGTTGGCCAGCGTGTCGTTGGTAGGCGTGTCGTAGATTCCCCGCTGCCCCATGTAGCCGAACAGCACGAAATAGCGGACGGTCTTGTCGCCGCCCGAGACCGACACGTCGGCATCGGTATAGGGCGTGGCCTTCTTGGTGACCTCGCGGTACCAGTCCACGTCGGGCATTCGGGCGACCTGGTCGGCCGTGTAATAGGGTGTCCAGACGTTGCCGTTGTCGTTGCTCAGCGCCTCGTTGTAAAGCCGGGTATAGTCGCCCGTACGCAACGGTTTCTGGAGGTTCATGGGCTGCTGCACGCCGCCCCGGACATTGACCGTGACGCGCGGGCGGCCGATACGGCCGCGTTTGGTCGTGACCCAAATCACGCCGTTGGCGCCCCTCATGCCGAAGGGAGCCAGCGCCGCGGCGTCCTTCAGCACCTCGATCCGGTCGATCTCGGCAGGCGAGAGGAACTGGAAATAGGCCATATTGGTCTGGAAGCCGTCGACATAGACCGGCAGCGACGAGTTGTTGTAGGTCGCCACGCCGCGGATACCGAGCGCAGCCGCATCGTAGCCGGGTTCCCCGTTGGTCTGCGACACGACCAGCCCCGGGATACGTCCGTAAAGCATGTTGTTGATATTGGCCGAGGGGATGGACACCTCGTCACCCGTCACGGAAGAGACGGACGAAGTGACCAGCACCGCCTTCGTGCGGGCCGATGTCCCGGGGATCACATATTCCAGGGCCGCACTGTCGGGCTGTTCCGCAGCCGCGGTATCCCGGGCGGAAACCGGGCCGGCACCACCGACGGCCAGAACCGCGAGTGCCGCGCCTGAGAGGAACACACTTTTCATATGGTTGGGATTCATGTAATTCTGATTTTTTCGGTAAACGATTGTGTATGGGCGGATCAATATCCGGGGTTCTGCACCAGATAGCCCTTATTCACCTCGCTGAGCGTAAAGGGCGAAAGGGACATGCGCTCGTGCCACGTGTATTCGGGGACATAGGAGGGCTTGCGCGTGTAATTGGCGAACTCCTCGGGTTTGCGGGGGTTCCACGACACGCCGGCGGCCTGCGAGAACTCGAACTTGTACTTGGCCCCGCCGACCATCGACGCCCCCTGCTTCCAGTGGCGGGCGTGGGGATACCACTGGTTCTCCTCGTAGAATTCCACAGCCCATTCGCGGTGGATGCTCCGCCGCAGCCCCACCCGGTCGGTCTGCGTTTCGTCGGGGATGCCTCCGCGCCTGCGGATGTCGTTCAGGTAGCGCAGCGCCATGGTCGGGTTGCCCTCCTCGTTGTAGGCCTCGGCGATATTGAGGTAAAACTCCGCCATGCGGTAGATCGGGAATTCGAACCATTCGCGCGAACCGGCTTCGTACCAAAATTTGATGTTCTTGGCACAGCCGTCCTGCCACTTGTATTCGAGCTGCCAGTTCTGGTACAGATCCCAACGGCTGTTGCCGGTATTGTTCTTGGGGTTGACGCCGTAGAAATAGAGCGACGCCTGCGCACGGGGTTCCAACTCTTCGGCCTTGTCGCGGTATTCGCCGGCCGGGCGCCAGTCGTCCACGCCCGCCCACGTCTGATCCGTACCATCGGCCTTGCGGTACTGGCAGAGCTGACCGTAGCCGGTGCCGCGGTACTGCCCCAGGTCGTGGCCGGTGTGGGTCGGCATGAAGGTGTAGTTCTTGTAGATACCGTTGTCGTCGGCCTCGCGCTGCTGCTTGTAGGCCAGCAGCACCTCGCGGTTCGACGGCGTGCCGACGGCCGTGCCGTAATCCTTGATGGGGTCGCCCGTGTCGATCAACTCGAAGCCGTTGGCCTTGCCCCAGTCGATCACCTCCTGATTGGCCAGGCGCGCCGTTTCCCAGCGCTTGGCATCGTAGCCCCCTAGCCAGATCATCTCATTGTTCGCGGGGTCGGCCATCTGCATGTAGGGAGCGTCGGCATTGAAGAGGGGACGGGCGGCGTACATCAGCGCTTCGGCCTTGACGGCCAGCGCCACGCCCTTGTTCACGCGCCCCAGCCAGTCGGCCGGCCAGCGCACGCCTTCGAGTGTCGCGGCGGCCGCGTCGCACAGCCCGACGATGAAGTCGAGGGTTTGCTGCACGGTAGAGCGGGGGCGCACGTCGACCGTGGTGAGCGTCGATTCGACCAGCGGCACGCCGCCGTAGCGCTTGAGCATCTCCACGTAGCGGAAAGCCACCAGCACCTGCATTTCGGCCTTGACGATGGCTTTGTCGCGGTCGGACATGTCGGCGACCTTGTCGATGTTCTCGTACACGAGCCACGCCTTGCGGATGTAGGCGTAGTTGTTGGGGAAATAGTCGTCGGTATAACCGGCGCCGTTATTCTCGTTGTTGGCCAGCATACCCGCCACGACCTGCTTGTCCATGTATCCCCATGTCAGGCGGCAAAGGTCTTCGCCGCCCATGATGGCTTCGGTCGTCTCGTAGGGCATGATCGGGGAGTTGTTCCACACCAGTACGGGCAATCCCGAGGAGAGGATCGTGGCGTAGGCCTCGGCGATCGCCCCTTCGGCGTTCTTGGCCGTGCTGAAGACCTCGTCCTGATCCATGCCCGTCACTTCGGGCTTCTCGATGAACCAGTCCTGGCAGGACGTAAGGCCGGCCGCCAGCAACAGGCCGAGAAGCATATAAATGGTCTTTTTCATAAGGCTGCGACTTAAAATTGGATGTTGAAACCGAAGTTATACACGCGCGTGAGCGGATAGATGATGCCTTCGGACGTACTGCCGTCCTGCACCAGCTCGGGGTCGATGCCGTCGACCAGGTCTTTGCCGCCCCAGGTACAGAGGTTGTTGGCATTGACGAATACGCGGATCGAGCCGATATGCGCCTTGCGCATCCAGCGGGCGTTCCGGAACGTATAGGCCACCTCGACGTTCTTGAGCTTGATATGGTCGGTCGAACGGAACCAGAAGGCATTGTTCTGGTTGTTCTGGCTGTTGGCCATGTTCACGGACATGCGCGGGAAGGTGATCTGCTTGCCGGCGGCATGGCGTTCGGGCGTCCAGCGGCCGTTCATATAGCTCAGCGGCGTGCCGTTGCCCTGCGCGAAGGGCGTGATGAGGTAGCCGTTCATGTTGAACGTCCCCTGCGCCGAACCGGTAAGGAGCGCGGATATTTCGAACCCCTTGTAGCCGAAGCTCAGGTTGCTGCTGAACGCGAAGCGCGGGACGTTCGAGAAGCCCGTCGGGGTGATGTCCTTGTCGTCGATGATGCCGTCGCCGTTGACGTCGACGATACGCAGGTCGCCGCCCTGGACACGGTTGCCGTCGATGGCATTGTAGGGATGGTTGGCGACCTCCTCGGGCGTATTGTAAAAGCCTTCGTTGTAATAGGCCTTGTACTGTCCGTAGGCGAAGCCCGTTTCGTTCATCCAGGCGTACATGTAGGAGGGCTCGGCCTTGTAGTCGATCTTGTTGACGGCATAGGAGACCTGTCCGCCCACTTCATACCAGAAATCCGTGCCGACGTTGTCGCGCCACGAGACCTGTATCTCGTAACCCCGGTTGCTCATGCGCCCCACATTCACGGGCGGCAGGGCGTCGCCGCTCAGGCCGATGGTGCCCGGCGTGACCCCCAGCTTGGTGAGGATGTTGTTGCGCTTCTCCTCGAACAGGTCGACCGTGACGGAGAGCCGGTCACGGAACATGCGCACCTCGGCGGCGATGTTGTACGACTCCTTCTTCTCCCACGTGACGTCGGGGTTGCCTGTCGACTGTTCGTATTTGCCGGGGAAGGCCGGGTTATTGACCGAACCGTTCGACGAGCCGAAGAAATACCCGTCGAGCGGGGTGCCGTTCCAGGGGCCGTAGCTGTGGCTGCCCCAGGTGCCGGGCAGGAAAAGGAAGCGGTCGCCGCCGATCTCGCTGTTGCCGGTCTGCCCGTACGAGGCGCGGAACTTGAGCCACGTGAGGATGTCGTTCTTCGGGAAGTAGGGTTCGTTCGACACGACCCAGCCTACCGAAACGGCCGGGAAAAACCCGAACCGCTTGCCGGGCGCGAAGTTCTCGGAACCGTTGTAACCCATGTTGAATTCGGCCAGGTAACGCTGGTCGTAACCGTAGGTGACACGCCCCACCACACCGTAATAGCCGCGGGGGACGTTATACTTCAGTCCGGGCGAGGTGTAGCGTTCGCCGGTGACGAGCGCCATGGCCGTGACGGCGTGCTTGCCGAAATCGCGGCTGAAGTCGATGCCGGCCTCGACATAGACCTTGCGGTTTTTGCCCCAGCCGGTCTCCTCGTAGGATTTGGCATTGTGTTCGCCGCCGTAATAGAGCAGCTCGGCCGGATCGGCGGGGTTGCGCGTGATCGAATAGACGGGCAGGTTGGGGGTGACGCGCAGCGTCTTGGTAAAATAATGGTCATACGACAACGCCCCGCGTACGGAAAGCCCTTCGACGAGGTAATTCATCCGGTGGCGGATGCGGATCGAGGTATTCAGGCTGCTCTGGTTGATGCGCGCCTGTGCCTTTTCGAGCATGTAGGCGATCGGGGATTTACCCCATGCGCCCTTGTTGCTGTCCATGATCGTACCGCCGGCATAATCGGTGATGATGCGGCCGTCGGAGACGCCCGGCGCCGAGAAGGGCGGGGCTTCGTAGATGTTGAGCATCAGGTCGCGGTAACGGCCCCACATGTCCACGCTGCTGTTGCGGTCGGTGATGATCTTCGTCTCGCGCACCTGCCCCGAGAGCGAAACATTGATCTCGGTGAGCGGGATGATGTTGAAATCGAAGTTGGTGCGGAAATTATATTTGTGGCTGCCCGAGTTGGAGGCCGCATCGCTGAACCCGAAGTCGTTGGTAAGGCTCTTCTGGTTGGAATACCCCACCGAGGTGAAGAAGGCCACCTTTTCGGTACCGCCGGAGATATTGACGCTGTACTGCTGCTGGGGCGACACCCCGGCGTCGAAAATCCGCTTCATGTAGTCCGTACTGCCGTAGTAGATGGCGGGGCTGTCGAGCAGCGCCTGTTTCTGTTCGGGCGAAAGGTGTCCCATCGCCTCGACCTCGGAGGGCGTATAGTCGCGGTTATGCCGGAATTTCCACAGTTCGTCCTGCGAAAAGACCTTGATGTCGTCGGGCTTGCCGTCGTTGGCGAACGCCTCGTTGCGCAGCACGGCATAGTCGTAGGAATTGACCAGGCTGGGCAGGGTCGTCGGGGAGGTGAAGCCGACATTGGCCGTGAACGAGATTTTCAGGCTGCCTTCGCGGCCGCGCTTGGTCGTCACGATGATGACGCCGTTGGCACCGCGTACGCCGTACACGGCTGTCGCCGAAGCGTCCTTGAGCACGTTGACGTTCTCCACATCGTTCGGGTCGAGCATGTTGAAGGCCGTCATGTCGCGCACGATGCCGTCGATGACGATCAGCGGATTCTGGTCGCCGGCATACGTCCCCACGCCGCGCACGCGGATCGTGGACTCCTCGAAGCCGGCCTCGCCGGTCTTCTGGACGGCGGCCATACCGGCGATACGCCCTACAAGGGCATTGGAAATATTGGTCACGGGAGAGCGCATCAGCTCCTTGCCCGACAGCTGCCCGATGGCGCCGGTGACGGTTTCCTTCTTCTGGGTGCCGAAGCCGACCACCACCACATCGTCGATGCTCTGAACATTCTCCGCGAGCACGATGCGGATATCGGTCTGGGTTCCTACGGGCACCTCCCGGGTGGTATAGCCGATAAATGAAACTGTCAACGTCGCATCCTTGGCTGCCATGACCGTGAAACGCCCGTCGAGGTCGGTCACGGAGCCAGTCTGGGTTCCCCTGACGACCACCCCGGCCCCGACGATCGGCATGCCCTGCTGGTCGACGACCGTCCCGGAGACCCTGGCAGGGGAGACGTCCTGCGCACCGGCGCCGAAAGCGACCGGCAGGACGAGCAGCAGAGCCAGCCCGATCTTCGCGAATCTGCGCAGGAGCCCCGGCACATTCAAATAATGGTTCATTTTCATAGGTATTTAGGTTGTAGTTGGTTGATTGCGTCCCGCGGGGAGAATCACCGCCGCGGGACAGGCCCGCACTGAGGTTCACCGAGAGGGCCGGATCACAAAATCGAAAAGGTCGGAGCGTCTTTTTCTTTCATAGGCTGATAGGTTTGGTTATGCTTCAGGATTTTCGTTACAACAAATTTAGGAAGACGAAACAGGGATATAAAGAACGGATTTATCATTTATTTGTCCGTTTTCATCATCCGCCCTCCTGCGCTTCAATATTCGATCCGGACGACCACCGAGCGCGTGAAGTCCGGAAGCGATACGTCGGCACGGCGGGACGCGCGCACCCACTCGTCCCGCCAGGGGTCGTAGATCCGCACTTTCTTCACCCTGCGCCCGCCGAGCAGCGGTGTGAAGTCGACCTGCAGGCCGGACAGCCGCTGCGCCGGAATGCGTTCGGAGAGCTCGTGCCGCCACGTGCTCACCGTATCGCGGCACCAGGCAAGCAGCGTGTGTTCGCCCCGCAGCACATAGACCCGCAGCCCCGCCGTATCGCGGCGCACGGGTTCGAACCCTTCGCGGAGGGGGTCGACACCTTCGACGGCACGCGCGAAGCGCCCCATCTGGAACCAGGTATGCTGCTTGTCGATATGGTGATCCCAATGCCAGAGGTGCCCCGGCCCGGCGGCCCCGCTGAAAAAGGGGGCGAAGAGCACGTCGTGGAGCACGGAACCCATCGTATCTACCTTATATATAGGATGGGGGCCGGTATGCACGGGTTTCACGGCGCCCGACTCGGCCAGCAGCATCGGTTTGCGGAGGCCGTATCCGCGCAGCACGGCGATGGCATCGGAGGCCATGCTGTCGACCGGGGCGCCGCACACGGCCAGTTCGGCACCCTCGTCGATATAGCGGTGCACCTGCGCCACCTCGTTCGAAGGCAGGCGGTTGATGAATTCATAAATCGGGAAGCTCGACTCCCGGTCGAGCGAGCCGAGGCTCTGCATCACCAGGTTTTTCGGGAAGATCTCCTTCACACGCGGCAGCATACGGACATTCCACGCGCGCAGGTGCTCCTCGGGCGTCTCCACGGCGTTCATTTCGTTCCACAGCTCCCAGCCGAAAACGGCGGGATGGTCGCCGTAACGCTCGCGGAAGATGCGCACGCGGCGCAGGAACTCCTCTTCCCCCCGCGGCGAGGTGATATAATCGTCGGCATCGGCAAACGGGCCGCCGTTGGAAGTATGGTACGAGGCTTTGGTGTCCCACTTGTTCACGCCCGGTCGGATATGGCGGAAACTCTCGATACAGAATTTGATCTTGATGCCGTACCGGTCGGCGAGCTCCAGCAGGCGGTCGATACGCACGAGCTTGGCGCTGTCCACCTCGCCGTAGCGGGTTTCGATCTCGAAGAGGCCCGTGTTGAGCCACACGCGGCCGAAATTGGCGCCGTGGCGGTGCATCTCCCTGAGGTAATGTTCCATGTCGGCAACCGACCCCATCGCGGCGATGTTGCATCCCACGGGGATATACGGCTGCCCGTCCGAAAGGCAGAAATAACGCGGATCCCGGGCGCTTACCTGGACGAAAGAGCGCCTGAAGGAGCGCCCGGGGCGCTTGGCCCACGCCTCCGCTACCGACACGAAGGCAAGGAGGCAGGTCAAAAGGATGAGTCGTTTCATAGGTCGTAGTCTTAGGTTTGAGCGACAGGATAAAAGTAGGGAATTCCCCGCGCACGGAATGTAACCGGTTCAGCAGATGCTAACACATTTTCGTCGGGACAGCGCAGGAGGGGCGAAAGGCCGGTTTTCTGTTAATTTTTGATAAATCCGTGCAAATCCGGCGGGTGGAGTATTCCTATATTTGTTCCATCGAAAACTCTACCTTATCCGAACTATGAAACGACTTACGGCAATCCTCCTGTGCACGCTTGCATACGGCGCCGCAACAGCCGCCGACGGATGGGACGCCCCGGCCGACCAGCACGTCAACGCCCTGCGCCGCCTGCCCGCCCGGGCCACCTCCTACTCCTACAAGACCCCGCAGGATGCATTGGCGGGAGACCGCGCCCGATCACGGATGATGCCGCTCGACGGCGTCTGGAAATTCCGTTTTGCGGAAGACGCCGCCCAAAGCCCCGAAGGGTTCTGGCAACCGGGCGCCGACCTCGGAAACTGGGACGAGATAGAGGTTCCCTCGTGCTGGGAAATGCAGGGCTACGGGTATCCGATATACACCAATATCCCCTATCCGTTCGAGTTCAGGCCGCCGTCGATCACACGCGACAACCCGACGGGATGCTACGTTCGAAAGTTCACCGTACCCCGAAGCTGGGAAGGCGACCGGGTAGTACTGCACTTCGGGGGTGTATACTCGGGTTATTACGTCTGGGTCAACGGCACCCTGGCAGGATATGCCGAGGACAGCTGCCTGCCCTCGGAATTCGACGTCACCGGCCTGCTGCGACCGGGCGAGAACACGCTCGCCGTGAAGGTTTTCAAATGGACGGACGGCAGTTACCTCGAAGATGCCGACCACTGGCGCATGGCGGGCATACACCGCGAAGTATATCTTGCCGCAAAACCCGACGTGGCCATCGGCGACTTCGGGGTGCGGACGCTGCTCGACGGCGACATGCGCGACGCGCTGTTGCAGATACGCCCCACGATCGACCTGCGCGAGGGCACCCCGGCGGCAGGATGGCATCTGCGGGCGCAACTCTATGCCCCCGACGGGACGCCCGAAGGCCGTGAAATGGGACTACCGGTCGAAGAAATCCTGTCGGAGGCTTACCCGCAACGCGACAACGTCTACTTCGCACTGATGGAGCAGCGCATCGCGGCACCCGAAAAATGGAGCGCCGAGAACCCTGCGCTCTACACCCTCGTGCTGACCCTGCGCAACGATGACGGGCAGGTCGCCGAATCGCGCAGCTGCAAGGTCGGGTTCCGCGACGTCCGGCTCCGCGGACGCGAGATGCTGGTCAACGGCGTCCCCGTGAAACTCTACGGCGTAAACCGCCACGACCACGACCAATATACGGGAAAGACCGTCACGCGCGAAGGGATGGAACAGGACGTAAGGCTGATGAAACTGCTGAATTTCAACTCCGTGCGTACGTCCCACTACCCCAACGACCCCTATTTCTACGAGCTGTGCGACCGCTACGGCCTTTACGTCATCGACGAAGCCAACATCGAGAGCCACGGTTCGGGCGGGAAGCTCTCGAACGACCCGGAGTGGGCCGTCCCGTTCCTGGAGCGTGTGAGCCGGATGGTCGTCCGCGACCGCAACCACCCCTCCATCGTCATGTGGTCGCTGGGCAACGAATCGGGATGCGGCCCGGCGCACGCGGCGGCAGCCGGCTGGGCCAAGGATTACGACCCCACGCGCCTGATCCACTACGAAGGGGCGCAGGGACAACCTGCGAGCCCGCTTTACGTACCCCTCAGGCGCACTTCGGCGGCCGTATTCACCAGTGCCGCCCCCGCAGACGGGAAGCCGGGCACCCCGCAACAGCCGCAGGACGGCGGCAATCCGACCGACCCCGCCTACGTGGATATCGTGAGCCGCATGTATCCCACGGTCGGGGAGCTGGAGCGCATGGCCCTCAACCCGCGGATCGACCGCCCCGTGCTGATGTGCGAATACGCTCACTCGATGGGAAATTCGACCGGCGGGCTGAACGACTACTGGACGGTCATCCGCAGCCATGAGGGACTGCTGGGCGGCCATATCTGGGACTGGGCAGAGCAGGGGCTGGTCAAAAAAGACACCTGCCAACGCACCTATTGGGCCTACGGCGGGGATTTCGAACCGGCAGGGGAGCATCACGACGCGGCGTTCTGCTGCAACGGCATCGTCAACCCCGACCGTACGCTGAAGCCCGCGGCACTGGAGTGCAAATATATATTCCAGCCCATCGGGTTCACGGCGGACGACCTTGCTGCCGGAAGGGTTGTCGTACACAATCGTAATTTCTTCTCCCCGACCGACCGCTACGACTTCACTTGGGAAATATCGACCGACAAGGGCGTATTGCAGCGCGGCAGTTTCGACGTGCCGACGACGCCCGCGGGCAAGAGCGCCCCGGCCACCGTCGGGTTCCGCCCCTTCGAGCCCGAACCCGGCGCCGAATATCTGCTCCGCGTACAGGCCCGGGAAAAACGGGCGACCCCTTACGCCGGGGCCGGGCACATCGCTGCGCAAGAGCAGTTCGGACTGCCTTTCTACAAGGCTCCCGCGCATAAACCCGCCGCAGGCAGGGCGGCCGTCTCGCAGGACGGGGAGCGCATCGTACTGAGCGCCGCGGGTGTCCGGGCGGAAATCGACCGCAGAAGCGGTTACCTGGTCTCCTATACGGTACGCGGGAAGGCATTGGTATGCGACACCCTGCGGCCGAACTTCTGGCGGGCGTCGACCGACAACGACTGGCGCGGATGGCGCGTCGGGCAGATCGCCGGATGCTGGAAAGAGATGCCCGGAAGGATCCGGACGGAAGGCATCCGCATCGACGAAGCCGCAGGGACGGTGCGCGTCGAAAAGGGGGTTCCCGACAGCGTGCGGCTGACGCTGGTTTATACGCTCGACGGCACGGGGGCGCTGGCCGTGTCGTACGACCTGCAGATCGCCGGGCAGTTGCCGGAACCACTGCGCGCGGGGCTACGAACCCGGGTTCCCAATACACTGGGGAGGATGGCCTACTTCGGCAAAGGGCCCCAGGAAAATTACTCCGACCGCTCGTGCGGTGCTTTGCTCGGCCTCTACCGGGGTACGCCCGGGGACTTCATGCACGACTACATCACCCCGCAGGAGAACGGCAACCGCTGCGCAGTGCGTTGGCTCACGCTGACGGAGGGCAACGGGCGCGGCATCCAGATCGCGGGGGACAGCCCCCTGAGCATGTCGGTATGGGACTGCACGCAGGAGGCGCTCGACAGGGCACGCCACGTCACCGAAGTGGAGAGGCTTCCGGATGCCCTGACGGTCAACATAGACTGCGTGCAGGCCGGGGTCGGGGGAACCGATACCTGGAGCCTGAATGCGCGCCCCTCGGAACAGTACCGCCTGCTGGCAAAACGCTATGCCTACAAATTCACGCTACTTCCCTGCAACAACGAATCCGAAGCAATCCGCAACGGCCGGAGGCTTTGCAACAAACGATAGCCCATGAAAAAGACAATCCTGTTACTGGCGTTGGGATTCCTGTGCCAGCCCCTTTACCCGCAACGCACCGAATACCCGCAGATCGGGGCGCAGGTGTTCATCGAACCGGGGCAGACCGACAAGCAGATCGACGGGTTCTTCAGGATACTCGCGCAGCACGGATTCGAAACGGCACGCATCCGGATATTCGGGGCGCACATGCTGCGCCCGGACGGATCGTGGGATTTCACGCTTTACGACAAAGCGTTCGATGCCGCCGGGAAACACGGCGTAAAACTCTTCGCTACGCTCTTCCCGCCGACCGACGAGCTGGGCGACGTGGGCGGATTCAAGTTCCCCCGCTCGAAAGCCCACCTACAGGAAATCGCCGATTATATCGAAGCCGTCGTGACGCATTTCAGGGAGCATCCCGCCCTCGACACCTGGGTGTTGCAGAACGAACCGGGGACGGGCGGAACGGGGCCCGGGCGAAACGACCTGACCGACGAGGTTTTCGCACGCTGGAAAGCCGCGCAGAAGACTCCGGCCTACGACAACGGCTACCTGAAAGCCGACTTCACGCAAGAGCGGTTCCACACCGATTTCACGACGTGGTACCTGGGATGGATCGCATCGCAGGTCGATCGGCACGACCCTGCGCACCACAAACACATCAATCCCCACCAGCTTCTGGACAACCTCGCCGACTACGATTTCCCCGCCTACGAAGGGTTTCTGACCTCGCTGGGCGTGTCGATGCACCTGAGCTGGCACTTCGGTTATTTCACCCGGGCGCAATACCCGCTGGGAATCTCGCTCATGGCCGACATCATCCGCTCCGGAGCCGGGAAAAACCCGTTCTGGATCACCGAAATGCAGGGCGGCAACGTCACGGCCAGCGGAAGGGAGGTACTCTGTCCCACGGCGCGGGAGATCACGCAATGGCTCTGGACGGGTATCGCCGCAGGCGCCGAAGGGGTGATCTTCTGGACGCTGAACCAGCGGGCGTCGGCACTCGAAGCCGGCGAATGGGGTATGCTCGATTTCCAGGGGCGGCCGAGCGACCGCCTGACAGCGGCCTCGGAAGTCGCCCGCACGGCGAAAGCCCACAAAAGCTTTTTCCGCGAGGCCCGGCCCGTACGGAGCGGCATCACGCTCCTTTACAACACCGAATCGCTCCGCACGCAGCAAAAGAATGCGGCGGTGTCGGACGACGGCCGTTACGAAGGGCGCAAGGCCAGCGCAACCATGAAATCGCTCGCGGGGGCCTATGAAGCCATAGCCGCCTGGGGCGTGGTTCCCGAAATCTGCGAAATGGGCGCATACGACTGGAGCAACCCGCAGGGAAAAACGATCGTATTGACGAACCTCGTGGCACTGCCTTCGGAGGTATGGGAACGGCTCGACGATTTCGTCCGTAAAGGCGGCCGGATGATCGCCACGGGGCTCACCGGATTCTACGACCAGAACATGCACTGCATCCTGATGGACGACTTTCCGCTGCGCAGGTGCTTCGGCGCACAGATCAGCGAGTACAAGGCCGTCGCACCCTATTTTACGATCGCATGCGACACCCCTGCCACGACCCTGCCCGCGCATCTGTGGAAAGGGATCCTCACCCCCGACAAGGCGCAGGCGATCGCCATGCACAGCGACGATGTGGTCGGCACCCGCCACCGCTACGGCAAGGGCGAGGCCGTGTGGCTTCCCTCGCTCGTCGAGCTGGGCGGCTGGCACGGCGACAACAAAGGGGTCGCGGATTTCTACGGCACCTACTGCCGCGGGCAGATCGACCATGCCCCGCTGCACTTCTCCCACCCGGCGGACGGGGTGCTGATGCGTCTGATGGAGTCTCCGTCGCAACGGCTGGCCGTACTGGTCAACAAACGCCCGCACGCCGTCGAAATAGGGCTTTCGCGGCCGCTGCCCGCCTCGGCGCGCCGGTTATGCGGCGAAGCGTCGCCCGAAGGCGCCTCCGTCAGGCTCGGAGCCGAAGAGTGTGCGGTTTTCCTGTGGGACAAACAGGCAGAATGATGCAAAAAACAGGTATATTTGTCGTAGCACCTTAAATTACGACCGATGAAACACCTTGCTGCCGGACTGTTGCTGTTTTGCTGGCTGCCCCTGTGGGGACAGGTCACGAACCTCCATTTCACCAACCTCTCGATCGACGCGGGACTGTCGGACAAAATGGTTTTCGCCGTGGCACAGGACAGTACGGGGCTGATGTGGTTCGGGACGGCCGAAGGGCTCAACCGCTACGACGGCTACAATTTCGAAACGTTCCGCTACAACCCCGGGGATTCGACGTCGGTCAGCGCCTCGTTCATCAACTGCATACACCTCACACGCACGGGCGAATTGTGGATCGGCACCGAGAAGGGGCTCGACCTCTACGACCCCGTGACGGAAAGTTTCGTGAAATACCATGCGGACAACGACTCGCTGCGGCTGCTCAACAACCTGCGCATCCGCTGCATCCACGACGATCCGCAAGGGGTGATGTGGGTCGGGACGCTCGAAGGGCTGATCCGCCTCGACCTGCGGAAACGCTATATCAACTATTTCGTACTGGTACCCGATGCATTCGACCGGATGGCCAACGAAATCCGCAGCATCTGCGCCGACCGGCACGGGATGTTGTGGCTCGGCACCTTCGACGGGCTCTACCGCTTCAACCCCACGGACAACAGTTTCGTCCGCTATGAAACCCGGAGCCGGAAGCTGCCCAACGACACCTACAACAACCTGGTCAACGCGCTGTATATCCCGGAGAACACCCCCGACCTGCTGTACGTCGGAAGTTCCAGCGGCCTGGTCGTCCTCGACATCCGGCATCCCGAGCAGCCGCTCGGCACCCTCCGCGCGGAAGACGGCGGACTTACGGACAACGACATAAAGAGCATCCTCAGCTACGACGATACGCACCTGCTGCTCGCAACGGCCGACGGGCTCACGCTCTACGACACCCGCAGCTGTCGGGCCAGCGCCTATTACAGTTCGCTGTCCGACCCGACGTCGCTGCCCAACAACTCGCTGCGCACGCTTTTCCGCGACCGGCAGAACATCGTCTGGATCGGCACCGACAGCGGACTGGCCAAACTCGACCTCAAACGCAAGAAGATCGACTGCGTCCGCCTGACCAACGACAGGAAAGGGGCCGAACGCAAAGTCATCGTCAACGACCTGCTCGGAACCCCCGACCACAGCCTGTGGCTCACCACGAACGAAGGCGTCCTGCGGTACGACAGCACGCGACGCGACGCAGGATACACGCGTTACATGGCCGACAAAGGGGTTTCGCACAGCATCGCCAAGCGGCTTATCCGCGACAGCCACGGCACCCTGTGGCTGGGAACCAACGACGGGATCGACTACTACGATGCCGCGCGCGACCGTTTCGTACGCGCCGAGCACTCGAACCAGAACTTCTCGCTCAAATACATCTACGACATCAAGGAGGACGCCGACCACGACATCGTGACCAACATCAGCAGCGGACTCTGCTTCATCACCCCGCATTACCGCCCCGACGGCGGTATCTCGCACCTGAGCTACAAGACCCGGCTCATCAGCGGCATCATCAACTCGGACAACTGCGACATCGGCTATTTCGACGTGGATGCAAAGGGCAACATCTGGTTCGCGGCCACGCAGGAGGGGCTGTTCAAATACGAAAAGCGCAACGACCGCTTCATACAGTACAAGGTGCGCACGAACGACCCCCGCAGCCTGATAAGCAACCGCATCTACACCATCCACGTAGACCGTAAGGGGAATGTGTGGACGGGCACCGACCGGGGCCTCTGCAAACTCGACCCGGCGAGCGGGCTGTTCGAGCGTTTCGACAACGACCTCGACCTCTCGCAGTCGATCCGCACGCTCACGTCGGACAGCCGCGGCCGCATCTGGGCCGCCACGACCAACAAGCTCATCATGTACGACCCGGTGCGGAAAAACAAGATCGTCTGCGACCTCAACCGGGATCTGAGGATCGACGAACTGATTTACAACAGTTTCTTCATCGACCCGCAGGGCCATATCTACATGGGCGGCGACGGGGGCTACATCCGCTACCACCCCGACGCGATCCTGCTCAACGAGGACAAGGCGCCGACGGTCGTCACATCGTTCAGCCTGTGGAACAAGGAGGTGCGCCCCGGACACCGGATCGGCAAACGCGTCGTACTGCCGCACTCGATCCTGCACAGCGACCGGCTGCGGCTGCGGCACAACGAAAATTCGTTCCGTTTCTACTTTTCGCTGCTCAACTTCGCATCGTCGAACAACAAGTACGCCTACCGGCTGGAAGGGTACGACAAGGAGTGGCAGATGACGGGCGGCACGCAGAACTACGCCGCCTATTCGAACCTCTCGCCGGGCAGGTACCTCTTCACGGTCAGGGGCTGCAACTCCGACGGGATATGGAGCGACCGCACGGCGCGGATCGAAGTGCGCATCCTGCCGCCCTGGTGGCTGAGCTGGTGGGCATACCTGATCTACGGGGTGCTGATCGCCGTGGTGATCGTCGTAGCCTACAACCTGACGCTCACCAAAATGAAACTCCTCTCGGAACTCCGGCTCGAAAAACTCGAACGCATGAAGACCGAAGAACTGAACCAGGTCAAGATGCGTTTCTTCACCAACGTATCGCACGAATTCAAAACCCCGCTTTCGCTCATCCTGGGCCCCATAGAGAGCCTCGGGGAACAGATCCGGGACAAGCGCCAGCTGGAGCAGCTCTCGCTCATGCGGCAGAACGGCGAACGGCTGCTGCGGCTGATCGACCAGATCATGGATCTGCGCAAGTTCGACAACGGGAAGATGAAACTCAACCCCAGCACGGGCGAGTTCGTGTCGTTCGTGCACAGGATTTACGCATCGTTCGCCTACCAGGCGCAACGCCGGGGCATCGACTACGATTTCGAAACCTCCGAACCCGAGCTCACCTTCCAGTTCGACAGCGACAAAGTCGAGAAGGTGCTGTACAACCTGCTTTCCAACGCCTTCAAGTTCACGCCCGACAACGGACATATCGGCATCACGGTTTCGCTGCGCCGCAGCGACGAAGGACGGTTCGCCGCAGTCGAGGTGTCGGACACCGGGATAGGCGTCACGGAGGCCGACCGGGAACATATTTTCGAGCGGTTCTACCAGGGCAGCAACCCGTCGTTCGAGTCGATCCGAGGCACAGGCATCGGGCTGATGCTCGCTAAGGATTTCGTCGAGCTGCACGGCGGCACGCTGACCCTGGAGAGCGCCCCGGGCCGGGGCAGCGCCTTCACGTTCACGCTCCCGGTCGACCCGGCGGGGGCGGCACCCGCCAGCGGGACTGCGGAAAGGCAGCCCGAAGCGGGATCCGCCGAGCGCAACCCGAAGGTGCTCATCGTCGAGGACAACGAGGACATGCGGAATTTCCTGCGCATAAACCTCGAAGAACAGTACGAAATATACACGGCACACGACGGCAACGACGGGTGGGAGCAGATCCGAAACATCTACCCCGACCTGGTGGTCAGCGACGTGATGATGCCCGGCATGGACGGCTTCGAACTGTGCCGCCGCAGCAAGGCGGAACTGCTCACCTGCCACATCCCGTTCCTGCTGCTCACGGCCAAGGGCGACGAGGAGAACCGCGCCGAGGGGTATTCGGCAGGCGCAGACGGGTATATCGCCAAGCCGTTCAGCATCAAGACGCTGCGCACGCGGGTCAACTCGCTCATCGAGCAGCGCATCAAACTGCGCGAACGATACCGCCAGAAGCTGCTCACCGACCCTTCGGAAATCCAGATCGAATCGGAAAACGACAAGTTCATCGACACGCTGGTCAAGGCCATCGAACAGAATATCGACAACTCCGAATTCGGCATACAGGAGCTGTGCGAGATTTCGCGTTACTCCTACCAGCAGGTTTACCGCAAGGTCAAGGCGCTCACCGGGGAGTCGATCAACGAATTCATCCGCACCGTGCGGCTCAAACGGGCGGCGCAATACCTCGCGCAAAGCGACACCCGCATCTCGGAGATCATGTACAGCGTAGGGTTCAACTCACACTCCTATTTTACCAAATGCTTCCGCGAGCATTTCGGGCTTTCACCCAAGGAGTACGCCGAAAAACACCGCAGGAAATAGCCCGAACCCGCAGGGACAGAGAGGCGGCCGGACACGGATCCCGGCCGCTTTTCCGTTTCCAGCCCCCGCACGGGATCAAGACGCATGGCCCCTCCGGCCGGGCAGGGAAGGCAAATGGCGGAAACGTAATAGTATTTGATAATTCCGGGATAATTTAAGTCAGGCGGGCGGACTATTTTTGTTATACCGTACCACGGGAGAAACAACCTAAACCTGATAAACTATGAAACAATCCTTACTCATTTGTGCCGCGGCGGCGCTCCTGGCCGGAAGTTCCTGCTCGGAGCAGGAACCCTTCGACGCCGCGATGCCCGTCCGGCTCAGCGTCGCAGGCATCAGCCCGGGAAGCCGGGCGGCGGCGAACTACGCGGCGGACGACTACTTCGGCCTTCGGGGAATGGCCGGGGCCTCGGTAAGCGTAAAGGCCCGGACAACGACCTATATCTATGCGGACGGGACATTGGCGGGCGCCACCCCGGACGACGTGCTCTACTTCCCGGTGGACGGAAGCGCCCTGGCCTCCGTCAAGGTATACTGGCCGGAGGAGGCCGTACGCCAGGCACAGGGCGGCGCCATCGCCAAAGACCAGCGGGAGAAGGAAGCGTTCCTCGCCGCAGACTGGCTTTCGGCCGAGCTGAAGGAGGTCGCCCCGGCGCAAGCCATCGCCCTGACGCTGGGGCACGAACGGCCGAAGCTCACATTCACGCTCGCCGGCACGATGTCGGGCAGCAGGATCACGGCGCTCTCGGTCGCCGGGTACGATGCCTACTGTGACCCTCAGACCGGTGATGCCCAGTTGATTATGCTGCCAGGTAATACGGAAATAGCCCCCGAAGCCATCGGCACCGTCACCATCGGCGGCCAGGAGCGTCCCCGGAACTTCGTCGTCAAGACGATGCCGGCCCTCAAAGCGGGGGAAAACCACACGATCGAGATCAATTTCTAATATAAAAGAGCCTATCATGAAACGACATATCCTCTATCTGGCCATGCTCGCACTGGGCACGGCAGCGACAGGATGCTCCGACGACGACACCGCAAAGGAGGGCCGGACGGAGCCTACGACGGTGGAAAGCATCTCCATCCGCACCCAAATGGCCGAGGTTTCACGCGCCCAAACCGGAGACGACGACCCGACAATGGGCCCGGCATCGACCCGTGCGGGGCACACGATGACGGTGACGCTCGGCAGCGGCAGCGAACGCATGCAGGCCACGTATGAATACGACGGCGGCAAATGGATCCCTGCCGGAGAGGCGGTCGTATTCCCCGACAACAAGCGCCAGCCCGTCGGGATCATCCTCAGGAAGGAGGGCACAGCCATCCAGGACGGTACGGCGCAGGGACTTATCGACGCCGACCAGCTGGGGTGGGACAACCCTGCCCAGGTACCGCTGCGGGAGATGGCCAACGTCCCGATGCGGCACCTGAAGACCATGGTGGAATTCGAACTGGGCACGATCGCCGCCACGGCGCTCACGGTCGACGGCCTCAAAGCCTGCCATGTCGGGAACGGCAACAAATGGCAGGCGATCATCGAGCCGTCGACACCCGGGTTCAGGGTTTCGGTCACGGTCAACAACACCGTCAGCACGACGGAGGTCAGCGCGGCGGCATCCCCCACCGACGGGGTGTTCCTGGCCGATTACCGCTACACGGTACCATTGGTATTGAACGGCAGCGAACTGACGCTGGGAACCATCGGCGTGGGCAGTTGGGACGAAGGAGCCGGGGGTACGGCCCAGGGCATGACCCCGACGCATTACCGGATCGAAGGGCTGGAAAACCGCACCATCGAAGTTTACCTGGCCGGGTCGGACAGCCCCACGCAGATCACCCTCGATGCAAAGGGCGAGGCCATGCAGCAGGCCGGGGTTCCGGTCGGCATCGTCGCCAGGATCGCCTGCGACGGCACGCAATACGAGATCGGGCGGGAGGAAAGCAGCCAGATCAGCCTCCGGATCGTCGACGGGAAAGTAGCCTTCCGCGAGGCGGACGACAAAGGCTTCATCCCCGTCAACACGATCGCCGAACTGAAGATGATCGACCTCGACGACGCCAGCCGGGGGCGCAAATACCTCCAGCAGGGCAACATCGACCTGCTCGACGCCGAGTGGACGCCGATCTCGAAACTGGAGGGCATCTATGACGGCGGCAACTTCACCGTCGCCCGCCTCAGGGTTTCGCTCGGGAACGGAAATGCCGGGCTCTTCGCAGCCAACGGCGGGACGATCCGCAACGTCGTGATCGCCTCGGCCAGCGCACTCAGGGGGCAGTGGCATGCAGGCATGGTCTGCGGGGAGAACACGGGAACGATCGAGCGATGCACCAACCGCGCATCGGTGACCGACGGCGGCAGCAACACGCTGGGCGGCATCTGCGGGTACAACAACAACGGCACCGTATCGGAGTGCCTGAACACGGGCACGCTGACCATCGACGCCACCGTACCGTCGGACGGCACGGGCGGCATCGTCGGCTACTGCGGCAAAGGGACGATCACGGGCTGCGGCAACACGGGCGGCATCAGCGGCAAACCCAGCAAGACGGGCGGCATCGCGGGGCAGGCCGACGACTGCCAGATCGCCGACTGCTACAACACGGGCGACCTCGTCCTGCCGTGGGGCGCAGGCGACAACAACGGCGGCATCGCGGGGCTCACCTACAATGCCACGCTCATCACGCGCTGTTACAATACGGGCACCGTCACGATCGAAGGGTCGCAGGCCGGGGGTATCTGCGGCCAGCTCAACGCCGGGGCGACGATCAGCTCGTGCTACAATGCGGGCAAGGTGGGTGCCAAGTGGAATTCGGGCGGCATCGCGGGCCAAAGCACCGACGCCGAGATCATCGCCTGCCACAACGACGGACTGATAGAGAGCCAGACCTCGGGATGGGCCGGGGCAGGCGGCATCTGCGGGTTCCACAAGGGAACCATCACGGCCTGCTACCACATCGGACAGGTGACGGGTGACAGCGCCATCGGGGCGATCGTCGGCGAGCACAATTCGGGCAACATCTCCCACTGCTACTGGAACGGCGACCTGGAGGGTATCCCGGCAGGCGGCGGAGGCAGCCCTGTCTCTTATACACATCTCCGAGCCCACGAGACAGGCAGAAATCTCGT
>ENA-UBDJ01000204-UBDJ01000204.1-human-gut-metagenome-genome-assembly--contig:-NODE-204-length-34994-cov-6.664072_pt1 | contig 34994 bp, 19 predicted proteins | sample MGYA00244279_ERZ654774 | MGnify/ENA primary metagenome ERZ654774 (study PRJEB26926, sample SAMN06164701) | human gut metagenome | biome: ENVO:00009003; feature: ENVO:2100002; material: ENVO:00002003...
AGATTTCTGCCTGTCTCGTGGGCTCGGAGATGTGTATAAGAGACAGGTTATATATCGCTCCCGCATATCCTGGGCAACCTCGTGTCGATGGTCGAGCTGGCGCGTGCCAACGGCATCGCCCCCGTGCTGTGTTCGTTGTTGCCCGCGCGTGAATTCGGCTGGCGCAAGGAGTTGGAACCCGCGCCCCTGATCATCGAGCTGAACGCCATGATCCGCGAGTACGCCCGCAGGGAGAATGTCCCCTATGTGGATTACCACGCGGCGATGTCCGAAGCGGACGGAGGCATGGTCGCGGCCTATACCTACGACGAAGTCCATCCCACGGCCGCGGGGTACGACGTGATGGAGAAGATTCTGCCGCCCGTCGTCGACGCGGTGCTGAAGAATCCGAAACGGTATCGGCGGCGTTAATAGCCGGCAGGGGCAGAATTATAAGAGGGCCCGGGAAATAAGCATTCCCCGGCCCTCTTATTCTTGCAGGCAGATCGCAGCGGCCTTCCGTTATTTTGGCCCCGTGACCTTATTCCCGGAGCAGCAATACACAGCTGCCCGGCGCGTCGGCCTTTATCTTCAGTTTATTCCGCCCGGCGGCCGAAATGCGGATGCCGCTGTTCTGTTCGGCCGCTCCGAAATGCCGCAGGTCGAGGTATCCGGGCAGTGCCAGCGTCCTCTTGCAAGCCCGCTTGCAGTCGATGAAAACGGCCGTATGTCCCCCGGCGCTGCCTTCGTAGCACAACAGGTCGGCATCGTCGGCGACGGGCGTCTCGAACCAGGTGTAGACACCCCGCCAGCAGGTCTTGTCGCCGTTCTCCATCCGTTTGTTTTCGATGAGCTTGTGGTAGCTCTTGCCGTAGGGCGCATAGATGAAGATGTCGTCCTGCCCGTCCAGCAGCGCGTGGTCTCCCAGCCCGTCGGGCAGCAGCCAGGTCGATTGGTACCCCTGTCTGTTCTTTTCGACGTAGCGCCGGAAAAGGGGGTATTCCTGTTTGGTGAACGTCGATGCCTTCGCCACCTCCGTCCAGTCCGTGTAGGCCCCGCCCGGGGTGAGTACGTGCGTCTCGCCTTCGAACATCGACTGCATCCCGTAATAGATGGCGATGGTCACGGGCGCGGCGTTGCAGAACCGGTGCGAGGCCGCGACTTCGATGTTGTTGCGGCGGACAGTGTATGTCACCGATTCCCGGCACAGGGTGTCGCGCAGTTCTTCGCCGCCCGCGACGTTCCGGTAAGGGCGTGTCGGGTCGAGGATTACGTTTTCGGCCTCGACCGTCACCCGATTTGCCCATAGCGTCGTGTCGCCCTCGATGCGGTTGCCGTCGGCCAGCAGGGTGTAACCCTCGCTGCGTGCCGTGCGCGCCGTGCGTTCCCTGTATTTGTGGTTGCCCCCGCACCACCCGCACCCGGGGATGGCGAAAGGCCCGATGTTGTCGCTGTACGTCGAGTTGAGCAGGACGGCGGGTTCGGCCTCGGGCTGCGTGGTGGGAAGCGCCGCCCTGTTGCGCGTGATGCCTACGCGGTAGAACGTGTAGAGCTCGTTGAACATGCACCGCCTGAACCAATAGGTGATATCCGTCCGTTCGTCCAGCTTGGCCGAAATATAGAGGTCGCCGTCCTGGCGTTTGACATACATCGCTTCGGAATAGGGGCGGTCGTGTCCTTTCCCCCTGCTGCGCTTCGGGGCATGCTCCCCGGCACAGAGTGCCGTTGCGGGCACCATGCATCCCAGCAACAGCAGGCAGGCCATGATTCTCAAATGTTTCATCGTTGCGTTTTTGTAGGAAAGCGATGCATCCGGGCGCATCCCGGGTGCATCGCCTGTATGCCGGGGCATCCGATGCCCGTCCGGTTTACTTGCGGGTGAGTTTCAGGAAGAGGTCGGGCCGGTCTGTGGTGATGTAGTCGACCCGGTTTTCGATGGCCCACATCATGTCGGCCGGGTTGTTTACCGTCCATACGTTCGAGGCCATCTTCAACGCCTTGATGTCGTTGAGCCACGTCGGGTTGTTCAGGTATACGCCGTAGTTGAAATCGCAGCCCGTCAGCCCCATCGCCTTCAGGTCTTTGGGCAACGTGCCGCCTCCCAGGTACATCAGCTGCGTCTTTGCGGGGGCCAGCCGTGCCAGCTCTTTCATTATGTGGAGCGAGAACGAGATGTAGGTCACGCGTTTCGAAAGCCTGTACCGGCCGACCATCTTCACCACGGCCTCGGCCGCTGCGGTTTCCGCCTCGGGGGTGGCGTGGGGCTTGAGTTCCAGAACGAGGTGTACCTTCGTATCCTTAGCGGCCTCGAGGTATTGCGCCAGCGTGGGCATCGGCTCCCCGTTTTCGAGCTTGAGCGTCGTCAGCACGGTCGAAGGGGTGCTCTGTACCTCGTATTCGTCGTGCCAGCCGTCGTGGTTGAGCACCGGAACGCCGTCCGAGGCCATCCATACGTCGAATTCCACGCCGTACACGCCCAGCTGGTCGGCCTTGAGGAGCGAGGCGATCGAATTCTGTGCCGAGCCGTCGGTGTGCCAGAAGCCCCGGTGTGCGACCACGCGGGTCTTGTTCTTCATCGGGATGCCGTATTTCAGGTAGCGGCGTGCCTGGATGATCCGGGCCAGGCGATCCATCAGGGCCTTGTCTTTCGGGTTGTCCGACTCGTCGAGGGTCAGTACGCCGCGGTTTCCGCAGTAGTAGGCGACGGCCGAAGAGTTGAAGACATCGTTCTTTTCGAAGTGGTTGATATAGGCCGCCATCCGGTCGTGCGACGAGTTGGGGATCGCCGCCGTGGCCTTCTCGTCGAATTCGAACTCCATGGCCATCCCGTGGCGGCGGGCCGTGGCGCAGGCCTCGTCGAGGCGGCTGTCGGGGATCGAGTGGTTGAAGAAGTGGTTGGGCTGCTGGTAAGCCACGTCGAAGCCCAGGCGTTTCCACTCCTCATGGCCTTTGGCCTGCCAGTAGGGAATCCAGTAGAAAAGCTTGCCTTCGGAGTGGATGTATTCGCTCAGCGGAATGGTGAGCTCCTCGCAGTGGTGGGTGTCCTCGGCGACCCAGTAGAAGCCCGAGAGTTCCAGGTGCTTGTATTTGGCGGCCTTGAAACGTTCGACCAGCTCCCCGATGTACCATTTGGTCGCGGCGATCTGATCCTCCTCTTTCGAGAAATCCATCTCCCGGCCGTCGATCTCGCCCCAGTCCTTCTGGTCGCGGATAGCTTCGGGAAGTCCCAGTACGATCCGGTGTCTGAATGCGGGCTTGCCCAGCTCGCCGATCTCTTCGCCGATGCACTGGTCGAGCGCCGAAAGCGATTTTCCATGCTCGAAAATCCGCTCCAGCAACCACTCCCATTCCGTTCTGCGGGCATTCAGTTTTTCGTAGCCTACAGTGTAGTTGCGTCCCGAGCCGTTCTTGAACTCGAGGAACAGGAAGCCGTCGAAGAGCCAGTCTTTCTTGCCGTCGGCAAACCGATGTACGACATAGGGACGGAATTCATCGACCGTCCAGTCCAGCCGGTGGCTGCCGCCCTGGTAGATCAGAGCCAAATCCTGAATTTCGGTCGTCCGGTAGCCCTGCTCGGCGGCGGGGTTGCCGGACGCGGCCGTTCTTTGCCGCAGCGGGTTGTCGATCACGAACCGGCAGAATTCATGGAACAGTTCCTTGTCCTTTGCCGCCGTCGACGCCCACAAGTCGTAAAAACGATTGGTGCCGTGGTAATAGCTCAGCGGCTTGCTTCCGTATACGCCGTGTTTTTTGGCACCTTCCATATACTCGCGGAATCTTTTTTTGTAAACCTCGGAGTTCTGCTCCCCCTCGAGGATGTTCTCGTCGAATTCGAATTCCATCGCCAGGTCGTAGGCCTTGATGTCGGAGAAATAGCGAGACAGCGGCCTTACGCCCTTGTCGTCCCAATAGTGGTTGGGCTGCATATAGGCGTAGTCGATGCCCATCTCCTTCCATTTGGTGTAGCCTGCGGCACGGTTGTAGGGTATCCAGCAGAAACTCTGGTTGATCGAATGCAGGTATTCCGCAACCTGGGGGATGACCTCTTCCGACTTTTTCAGTTCGTGGCAGTAGCCGTCGCCCGGCGTCACGATCTCTTCGGAGATGGGGTAGAACCCCGCCAGTTCGACATACTGGTAATTTCCTTCGTCGAAGCGCCTGCGCACCTGGTCGATATACCATTTGCAGGCCGCAACGCGGTCGGCGCCCTTGGCGAAATCCATCTGCCGCCCGCCGAGCGAACCCCAGTAGGTCGTCGACTCGTTCGTGTCGTCGTACTTCCGGTAGATGATCGGGTCGGGCATTACCATGACTACCTTGCGCTTGGCCGGGGGTGTGCCCAGCCGCTGTGAAGCCTCCTTTACGGCCGCTTCGAGGGCGTTCACGCCGTTGTCGCCGTCGAACCAGTAGTCGATCAGCTCCTTCCACTGCTGTTTGCCGGCCGAAACGCCCTGTCCCCGCAGCACGCCTACCATGTAGGCGTATTTACCGCCGTCGGGGCGGCTGCTGTCCTGGAATTCGAGGCAGAGAAACCCGTCGAAGAGCCAGTGCTCCCTGCCGCTCTCGTCCACATAGGTCACGAACGGGGTGAAACGCTCCTTGTCCCAGCGGTACGGGGTGCGGTGGTGGCTGCCGCCGTAGCACAACACCAGGTCGGTATAGGACGGTATCGCGTCGCGTTCCTGTTCCCAGGCGTACATTTTCGGTTCGGAATCGCGGGTTGCCGGGGCCGCGTCGCCCGTGGGGCCGTTCGCCGCTGTGGCGGGCGTATGGTTTGCGGCCAATACCGCTAAGAGGGTGCAAAATGCGAAGGTCTTGAGTTTTTTCATCTGTTTACGGATCGTTAATCGTTATTTGCGCATCGGGTTGTCGAGTACGAAGCGGCAGAATTCGTGGTAGAACTCCCTGTCTTTGGCTGCCGTCGATTTCGACAGGTCGTATAAGGCGTTGGTGCCGTGGTAGTAGCTCAGCGGCTTTGTGCCGTAGACATTGTTCAGCCTGGCTCCGGACATGTATTCGCGGAAACGCTTCTTGTAGGTGTCGCAGTCGGCCTTGCCCTCGAGGAGCGCCTCATCGAACTCGAATTCCATGCCCAGGCCGTTGGCCTTGACGTCGGAGAAGAACTGCGACAGCGGTTTCTGTCCCTCCCAGAAATAGTTGGGCTGCATATAGGCGTAGTCTACGCCCAGCTGCTGCCATTTCTTATACCCTGCGGCGCGGTTGTACGGGATCCAGTTTAGGGATTGGTTGATCGCATGCAGGTATTCCGCAAGCGGAGGGATGATCTCGTCCGATTTCTTCAGTTCGTGGTTCCAGCCGTCGCCCGGCGTGACGAGTTCCTCGGAGATGATGTAGAACCCCGCCAGGTCGATATACTGGTAGTTGCCCAGGTCGAAATGCCTGCGTACCTCGTCGACATACCACTTGTAGGCCGCGATGCGGTCTTCGGCCGTCGAAAAGTCCATTTTGCGGCCGTTCAGCTCGCCCCAGTAAACCGTGGAGCCGGGGTCGCCCTTGCCATTGCCCTTGCCGTCGTAAACCTTGTAGATGATCGGATCGGGAAGTACCATGATGACCTTGCGTTTGGACGGGGGTGCGCCCAGGCGTGCCGAAGCGTCCTTCACGGCTCCTTCGAGGGCATCCATGCCGCTGCCGCCGGCGAACCAATAGTCGATCAGCTCTTTCCATTGCGTCTTGCCGGCCGAGAATCCGTAGTCCTTCATCAGCCCCACCATGTAGGCGTAATAACCGCCGTCGGGACGGCTGCTGTCTTGGAATTCGATGAACAGGAAGCTGTCGAACAGCCAATGTTCCTTGCCCTGTTCGTCCACGTAGCTCACGCTCGGGGCGAAACGCTCCTTGTCCCAGCGGTACGGGGTGCGGTGGTGGCTGCCGCCGTAGCACAGCACCATGTCCGTGTAGGAGAGTATCCCGCTGCGGCTTTGCTCCCACGGGTACATCTGCGGGCCGGGGGCGTCGGTGGTGAACCGGACATACTGCATCTGGCTGTATTCGCCCGAGTCGTTGCAGGCTACGGCGAAGACCGTGTAGGTCGTCTGCGCTGTCAGGCCGTCGATCTCGACCGTCGTCCCGGTGTATTGCGTGCCGTTCTGGGCGACGCTCTGAGCCGTTTCGGACGTAATGACCCCCGTGGCCTTGTGTATGATTTTGACGGACGAGGCATTCGTACGCCTCATGTTCAGCGTCACGGAGTTGGCGCCCGACGATGCGATCGTCATGCTCAGGGTCGGTTTCGGGCCCCGGGAGGGTTCGTCGTCCCCGTCCCCGCAGCCGATAAAGGGCAGGCAGCAGAGAAGCGTGAAAATAATTCGGTAATTCCTCATGGGATGTCAGGTTTTTTTATTTGTTTCCCTTCCCGGTGTGTTGCGTCCGTACCGGGTTGTTTACGACGAAACGGCAGAATTCGTGGAAGAACTCCCTGTCCGTTTCGTCCGTGGAAACCGAGAGGTCGTAGAGGGCATTGCTCCCTTGGTAATAGGCCAGCGGGCGGGTGCCGTAGATGCCGTATTTCTTCGCGTGTTCCATGTATTCGCGGAACCGTGCCCGGTATATGTCGCCGTGCGGGTCGGAGTTGAGGATCGAAGCCTCGAATTCGAACTCGATGCTCGTCCCGGCGCGGTTGATTTTCATGCAGGCCGAATCCAGGTCGTTTTCCGGTTTCCAATAGTGGTTGGGCTGCATATAGACCTGGTCGAAGCCGAATTTGCGCCAGTCGTCATGGCCGCGGGCGTCGTAGAACGGAATCCAGCTGAACGTGTAGTTGAGCCGGTGGAGGTAGTCGGCGATCTCGGGGAGCATGATGTCCGAACGGGTCAGATGGTAGCTGTACTCCGTGTCGTGCGGCTGGGCTACGATCTCGCGGATCCAGTAGAACCCGGCCAGGTCGATGTATTCGTAATCGCCCTGGGCGAACCGCGCCCGTACCTGGTCGATGTACCACCTGCAGGCCGCTACGCGGTCTTCGTTGCTGTTGAAATCCAACCGGCGCCCGCCGAGTTCTCCCCAGTAGGTCGTCGTGGTGGTCGTGTCGATGTAGTGTCGGTGGATGATCGGATCGGGGATCATCATGATCACGCGGCGTTTGCAGGGCGCTTTGCCCAACCGTGCGGTGGCCTCCTTGACGGCCTGTTCCAGGGCGTCGACACAGTTGCCCTTTGTGAAATAGTAGTCGATCAGCTCCTGCCACTGCTCCTTGCCGGCCGATACGCCCGTGTCGCGCAGCACGCCCGTCATAAACGAGTAGGCGCCGCTGTCGGGGCGGTCGACATCCTGCGATTCCAGGAAGATGAAGCCGTCGAATAGCCATTGTTCCTTCCCGTCGGGGTCGACGTAGGTGACATAGGGGGCGAAGCGCCCCTTGTCCCACAGGAAGGGGTTGCGGTGATGGCTGGCACCGTAGCATAATACGGCATCGGTCGTGGTCGCCGGACTCTTGTGTTTCTTCTCCCACGGGTACAGCTTGTCCTTCGGGCCTGCGGTGCCGGTCGGGAGCGTGAAAACCAAGGCTGTTACCACTGCAATTGCTACTGTAAAAAGTCTGCGAGTCATGTCTTGTCGTTTTTATCCGACCCCGGAGCAGTCTCTTCCGTCCGGGGTCAATATATCCGTTTATGGGTTATTTCCTGTCCGTTGTCGGTCGTTGTGCCCGTAACGGATTGTTTATGATGAACTGGCAAAGTTCGTCGAACAACTCCCGGTCGGCCTCGTCGTCCGAAGCGTGGAGGTCGTAGAACCCGTTGGTGCCGTGGTAATATGCGAACGGCCGTTTGCCGTAGATGTTGCGTCGTTTGGCGTAGTCGATGTAGTCGCGCAGCCGCTTGCGGAATGTTCCGCTGCCTTCGCGTGCGTTGAGCAGCGTGGGCTCGAACTCTATTTCCATGCCGATGCCCAGGCTGTCGATCTGTCTGCAAACCTCATCCATGTCGTTCTGCGGCTTCCAGTAATAGTTGGGTTGCAGGTAGACCTGGTCGAACCCGAACTGCTGCCATACGTCGTACCCGCGCGAGCCGTAATAGGGTATCCAGTTGAACGTATAATCCAGCTTGTGGAGGTAATCGGCGATATGCGGAAGCATGATGTCCGAGCGGGTCAGGTGGTAGCTGTACTGTGTGTCCACCGGCCGGGTGACGATCTCGCGCAGCCAGTAGAATCCCGCTAGCTCGATATGTTCGTAGTTGCCCCGGGCGAACCGCTCCCGTACCCGGTCGATATACCATTTGCAGGCGGCTATGCGGTCTTCATTCCTGTTGAAATCCAGTTGCCGCCCGTCCAATGCTCCCCAATAGGTCGTACTCGACGTCGTGTCGATATAGTGCCGGTGAATCACCGGGTCGGGAAGTACCATGATGACCTTGCGCTTCTGCGGGGCTTTGCCCAACCGCGCGGCGGCCTCCTTCACGGCCTCTTCGAGGGCCTCGACCCCGTTGCCGTCCGTGAAATAATAGTCGATCAGCTCCTGCCATTGCGCCTTGCCGGCCGATTCGCCCTTGTCGCGCAGATGCCCCGTCTCGAAGGCGTAGAGTTCTGCGTCGGGACGGTTCGTGTCCTGGAATTCCAGGAAGATGAACCCGTCGAAGAGCCAGTGCTCCCCGCCCTCTTTATCGACATAGGTGACATAGGGCGCCAGCCGTTCCTTGTCCCACAGGAAAGGGGTGCGGTGGTGGCTGCCGCCGTAACATAACACGGCATCCGTGGGGGGCTGCAGGTTTCTGCGGTGCTGCCCCTGCGGGTACATGGTTCGGGAACAACTGCCCGCGAGAAGCAAGGATCCTGCGGCCGTTGCGAACGGAATGATATTTTTCAGGAATTTGAGCATCGTAGTCGGTAAGTCGTAATTCGTAAAATTAAAATTAATCCCGTTGTGAAAGGGAGTGAACTCACAACGGGATTAATTATTCAACATCTATCGTTAGAATCCCAGACCCTGTACGTCGCCCAGTTTGCAGCGCCCGTTCATATAGTCGCCCGTCGCATCGAGACGCTCGACATTGACGATCACGAATTTCAGGTAGCGGCCTGCAATTGTCTTCTGGACAGGGTAATCGTAGATCAACCGCGGGTCGGTCTTGTCGGTACCGCAGTTCACCCATTCATAGGCACGCTTGCCGCTTGCCACGAGGTTCCATTGGGTGCCGGCGCCGGAGTACTCTTCGGCGGTATAGATCTGATAGTTCAGCGCATTCCCCTGGTAGTTGTAGCTGTCGCTGATACGGAATTTGGTAAATACCTGTCGCTGTCCCATGTCTGCGACGAATACCATCGGGAACGTATTGGGGGTATTCCAGAAAGGAATCCACTCATCGGAGAACGAGCCGTCGAACAACCGTTCGGCCGTGTAGATGGCCACGCTCCATGCAGGGGGCAGCGGGTCGTAGGCATAACCGATGCCGTTGCCTTCCAGGACAGTCCACGGGCCCTTGACTTCCTTGTCCATCGTGAAGGGGACATACATGACCTCGGTCGTGACGGTGATCCCGTCCAGCGACGTGGAGGTGATGCGTACCGGCACGAGCAGGTCGCCCACGATGTCGAGGTTGCTGCCCGTAAAGAGCTTGTCGGAATTGATCTTGCCCGAGAACTTGGCCGCAGTCTCGCCCGCAGCGATCTGCGAGCTGGTGGCGTCAAGCGTGGCGAACCCGTCGGGCGCAGCCAGGTAGTTCGTCCCGTTGGCCTGGTTGTAGGCGTCCACGAGGCTGTTGTCGATCGTGTAGTTCACCGTCAGATCCATTGTCGAGATGGCATTGTCGAGCACGATGTTGCCGTCGAACGAGATCACCTCGTGCGTAGCGGTGGGATGGAACGATGCCGCCAGCTCCCTCTCCATGCCGATCGAGGCGCGTTTGGGATTGATGATCTTCACATTGCGGTTTGCATCGACGGCCAGCGCGTCGTTGGCGACGGTGAGTTCGAGCGGAATCGCATACTCCGTACCCTCGCCCAGGGCGAAGATGGCTGCGTCGTCCCACGTAACCTCGACGAATTTACGGGTGTCGCCGTCCGAAAAGCCGACCGTCGAAGAAGAGAGTTTGTAGCAGTTTGCCGGCAGCACCGCATAGTTGGTGCCGTTGGCCGTGTTGTATTCGGCCAGGGCAGTTTCCGAAACACTGAGGAGCGCTTTGGCACTCTGTTGTCCCTTGCCGTTCTTCAATATTGCCAATTCATATTTTCCATTATAAACCGATACGCCGGCATATTGCTCCTCATTGACAAATGAAATCGTATCGTCTACCATGAAGTTGTTGCGATTGTCCTCGCAGCCGGCCAGGGCGGCCGAAGCAAACAGTCCTGCAAGCAACAGTTTCCACATATTTATTTTCATAGGTTCGAGCATTTATTAATGTCCGTAATTCTGGGTCATGTTGGTCATTTCGGCCATCTGTGTCGCATTGATAGGATGGAGGTAATCCTTGTCGCGGAAAACGGCGGGCGAACCGACGTAGTCGTTGGACACGCGTTCGTAAGACTCTTCGTACGTGGTGGCGCTTACGTGCAGCGTCCAGTTCTCGCTCGGGTATTCCTTCTTGGCGATCATCCAGCGGCAGGCGTCGTAGTGGCGCATCGCTTCCAGTCCGAACTCTACCATGCGCTCCTTCTGGATGCACCAGCGGAGCAGCTCCTGGTTGCCGCGGATCTCGGGATAGGCCTCCTGGATCTTATTCAGGCCCACCCGTTCGCGCACCTTGTTCAGGTATTCGAGCGCTGCGGCTTCGTCGCGCTGGGGCTTTTCGTTGCAGGCCTCGGCATAGTTGAGGTAGATCTCCGCCAGGCGGAACGCCGGGTAAACCGTTTTCATCGTGGTATAGTCGGTAGCCTCGCGCAACGATTTGTTGGTTTCGTAAAGACGGCGCCATACATAACCTACGCGGGTGATACCGCCGCCTTCACCTGCATTCCACTTATTGGTGCAGGCGTCATTGTTGTAGCAGGTGAACTTGATGTTCTCCGTCTTGTTGGGCCACCAGAAGCCGTTGGGCACCAGACAGGCGTAATAACGGGGATCGCGGTTGATACAGCTGTTATGGGCCTTGATGCCGTCGCCCCAGTCGATACCGGGCTGCTTGTACCCATCGGTGAATCCGGTCGCCTGATAACCCGATTGCGGATCGACGATGGGTTTCGACATGTCGTTCTCACCCTGGTAGCCTGTCACGGGATAGCGTCCCGTCGTGTACATCGGATAGCTGTCGACCAGCTTCAGCGAAGGCTGGATACCGCCGTAACCCTGGTAAACGGCGCCCGAAGCACCCGTCATGCCCGGCATGGCGCATGCCAGCAGACCGCCTGTGCCGCCCAGCCACGAATAACTGCCCGAGCGGCTCCACCATCCCCAGATGGTCTCCTTGTTCCAGGGCTTCAGCCTTACGCCCTGATAAGAGGACATGTAACGCGTGAATTCGTCGGTCTGTTCCGTGTCCTTATAGAGATCGTATAAGCCCGTTTCTGCCAGTTCGATGACATCCCAGGCTGCCTGTGCGGCTGCTTCCCATTTGGTTTCGTCCTTGCTCTGCGGGAAGAGGAATTCACCGCGTATGTTCTGCATCTGGCCTTTGTAAAGGTCGCACCCGTTATATAACGGCGATGCGGCATAAAGCAGTATGCGCGATTTCAATGCCAGGGCTGCACCGCGCGTAACACGGCCGGCCCACTGCTTGCCGTCGATACCGATGTCGTCGGTGCGTACCGGCAGGTCGTTCTTGATCGCGTCGAGCTCCCCGACCATGAAGTCGATGTTCTGCTGTACGGTGTGGCGGTCTACGGTCTTGCCGTCGATCGTCTCGTCGGCGATCTGGTCGCCCCAGATGAATACCGGGCCGTATTGGCGGAACAGCAGGAAATAGTAGTAGGCGCGCAGGAAACGGGCTTCGGCCTTCATGTATGCGAGGGTCGCCGGGGTGTCTTCCTTGTCGAGGTCGATATATTTCAGGAAGATGGAGCACTGGTTGATGCCGATGTAGTAATCCGGCCAGTAATTGAAGTTGGTCGTGGCGCTGCTGTAGTTGCCGGTTCTGAACTGGGTGTAGTAGACCCACTGGTACCACGAGAACAACGACTCGTCCGCACGTCCTACCGTCCAGCCGTGCATGCCTACGACCTCTTCCTCCTGGGGAATGTAGGAGTAAAGGTGGCTCAGGTATTTCTGGACTTCCGTTTTCTGCCGGAAAATATCCTCGATCTTGGCCTGGTCGTCCAGTTCCACGTCGAAGAACGACTCGCAGGAGGACAGCGTAAAGGCCAGTAACAGGGCGGTTGCGAATATTCGTATTTTTTTCATTGCTTATCCTTTTTTAGAAGTTGACATTTGCACCGATTGCAAAGGTACGTATGAGGGGGTATACATTACCGTAATTTGCATTTACCTCGGGATCCCAGAGTTTGAAATCGCTGAATGTAACCAGATTCTTTCCCTGGATATAGAGCCTGATCTTGGACAGGCCCCATTTCTTGGTCATGCTTTCGGGGAGCGTATAGCCGATCTCCGCATCTTTCAGACGCATGAAGCTCATGTCGCGCTGCCAGTAGGTCGAAAGTTGCTGGTTGTTGTCCACCTTGTTGAGCGACAGGCGGGGGTAGGGGGCGTTGGGATTCTGGTTGTCGAGTGTCCAGCGGTTCTTGGCCACATCTTCGAAGATCTGTCCCATGCGGAGGATCGTCGACGAAGCGCCGAAGAGGTTCTGTCCCTGGATGATGCGGGTCACGTGGCCCACGCCCGAGAAGAATACCGATACGTCGATGCCTTTCCATTTGACGCTGGCGCCGAAACCGTAGTTGATCTCCGGTACGAGCGTATAGCCGATGGCCACCTTGTCGAAGGTGTTGACCACGCCGTCGCCGTTGACGTCGCGGTACTTGATGTCACCCGGGCGCACGGTGCCGAAATCCTGCTTGGGCCAGTTGGCGATGTCCTCTTCCGACTCGAACAGGCCTTCGGCGATCAGGCCGAACTGCTGGTTGTTGGCAAAGCCGGCGAGGTTCTGGTATTTCCAGATCTGGTCGGGTTTGTCGTCGTAGAGTTTCTTGTTGCGGTTGTAGGTGAAGTTACCGCGTGCCGATATGCTGAAATCCTTGTTGAAGCTGTGGTCGAATTCGAGCGACATGTCGAAACCCTGGTTCTTCATGCGGCCGAGGTTGACCCACTGCGCCGTTTTCGTGCCGACCACCGACGGGGTGGATTCGCGCTGGATGAAGATGCCTTCGCGTTTCTCATAGAAGTAGTCCGCCTGGATCTTGATCTTGTTGAACAGCCCCAGCTCGATACCGACGTCGGCCTTCGTCGCCTCTTCCCAGGCAACGTCCGGGTTGCCGTACTCGCCGGTCGAATAGCCGGGCAGGTTGGTCTGTCCCAGGTCGCCGAAAGTGAACCCGCCGGCATTGGTGTTCATGGTCGTATTGTAGGCGAAACGGCGGCTGCCGCCGATCTCGTCGTTACCGATCTTACCGTACGAGGCGCGGATTTTCAGGATGTTGACCTTATCGCGCAGCGGCTCCCAGAATTTTTCGTTGCTGATCATGTATCCTACGGCGTACGAGGGGAAGAAGCCGTAGCGCTTGCCGGGGGCGAAGTTCTCCGAACCGTTGTAACCGAAGTTGAATTCGGCGAAATACTTGTCGCGGAAGGCGTAGGTGAAACGCCCGGCGATACCCATGTTCTTTGTCGGGTAGGCGTCGATGTAATTGACGGGCCTGTTCTTGGATTTGCTGCGTACCGAGTAGAGGAACATGCCGCTTACGCGGTGGTCTTCCGCGAAGAGGCGCTCATAGATAAGCGAGCCCTCGAAATTGATGGCCGTCGTACCCGACGAGTCCGATGTCACGAGGCGCATGTAGTTGCTGCCGTTGGGGTTGGCAGCGGTCAGCATCAGTTCGCCGTTTTCGTCGCGCCCGGTGGCATAATAGGTCACGGGGGACATTGCACGCTCCAGGAGGGTTGCGTTCTGTGCATCCCATGCGAATTTTACATTGGCTTTCAGGCCGGGGGTGATGATGTCCGAGAAATCCTGCGTCAGCGACAGCAGGGACTGCGCCACCATGGTGTTGTAGCGCCGGTATCCGGTGTTGTTCAGCATGTTGTAGGGGTTGACCGAGCCCGACTCCTGCGGGATTGCCAGCATGCCGTTCGAAAATACGGTCGGCGTAGCCACGGGGGTAACGTACATCGTGTAGGCGTACAGGTCGTTCGTGGTCGTGCAGGGAGCGTTTTTGGTCGTATACTGCGTGGAGAGCGAAAGGCCCAGCTGCGTCGACTTGGTAATGTCGATGTCGATGTTCGAGCGGAAGCTGTACTTGTTGAAGTTCATCTGGGCATTGTAACGGTCGTTGTCAGCGACATTGAACATACCGCCTTCCGTGTAGTAGGATGCCGAAACGTAGTAACGGATTTTCGGGGAGCCGCCCGTGACGCTCGCGTGTACGCGGCCGGTCATGGCCAAGTCCTTGAAGATGGTGTTGACCCAGTCGACGTTCGGATAGAGGTCGGGGTCGCGGCCGCTCAGGTACATCTGGCGGGCGTAGTCCGAAATCGGCATCTCGGTGCTGCCGCTGTCGCGGTAGAGTTCGTTGTAGTAGTCGATCCACTGCGAAGCGTTCGCCAGCTCGGGCAGCTGGACAGGCTGCGTAATGCCGAATTCGGCCTTGACGCGGATCTGGGGCGCCGTCATTTCGGTGCCTCGTTTGGTGGTGATCAGGATGATGCCGTTCGCACCGCGCACACCGTAGAGGGCGGTCGCCGTTGCGTCCTTCAGGATGGAGAACGTGGCGATGTCGTCCGCGTCGACAAAGTCCATGTCGCGCTCGATACCGTCGACGAGCACCAGCGGGGTGGTTTTGGCACCGAACGTACTCTGTCCGCGGATCCAGAACTCGGCGCTCGATCCGGGTTCGCCCGTACGCTGCATCACGACGATACCCGCCAGTTTGCCGGCGAGGTTCGAGGAGAGCGAGCCGCTTGCCACTTCCAGTTCGCCGGCGTCGATGGTGTTGATGGCGCCGATGATACTCTCCTTGCGCTGTTTACCGTATGCGACTACGGTTACTGCCTCCAGTTCGGAAACCTTGCGCACCAGCTCGGTCACGATGTTGGTCTTCGTTCCGACGGGAATGCTCTGGGTTTCATAACCCAGGTACGAAATCTCGATTACATCGGTCGGCTTTACGTCGATCGAGAAGGTACCGTCATTACCCGTGATGACACCGCGGGTACTGCCCTTGACGATCACGGTGGCTCCCGGTACACCCGCCTTGGTCTCGTCCAGGACGCGTCCGGTCATCTTGACGTTCCCCCCCCCCTTGCGGGGCGGTAACAGACGATTCCAGGCTGCTTGCGGAATACACAAATTCGGGATTTGCGCTCAATTCCGTAACCGATATAAGCCCCAGTATCAACACGAATGACCGGAGCATTATTTTACAAAAGAGCTTTTGTATAGTCATTGTCATATTTCCTCATTTATAATTACTTAATGTAGATTTGTACGGTTCGGGCGTCGGTCGGGCGCCGCGGGCCCGTACGTGTTGGATTGATCCTTGCTTGGCTAGAAGCACTTTGGATTAGTGTTTTTCAGGAAGTCAATAGTTCGGGTCTCGTCTGTTTTACCATAGGCACGTTTTAGTTTTTAGGTATGGTGAATAATTAGTCGGTTGTATAATTCGTCTGCCGATATGGCCGTCAATGCCGAAAGAACTTGATATACGACAACATACGGCCTGTGTGGTACTTTTTTTTCTGTGAAATTCAGTTAAAAGTATTCATTATCCGGTAACAAATATAACAATAAAATTATTATCATTACTATTTTTGATAAGTTTTTTTACTTTAAAGGGGTGCGGTACGATTTGCATGTCCTTGGATTTGTGTGTATAATATGTTGATTTTCAATATATTGTTGGCGTTTTTAGGGCTGTGAAATATTTGTGAAAAAGTAATGTCCTTTTTATCAGCTACTTGGCTTTGGGCTAACGGATTAAGACGATCTTGGCTGTTAAAATTGTGTAATACAATATCTTATATTTTTATGTTTCATCTCTTCTCGAATCATTCCTGCCGGGAAATAGTTGTCTTCCCTGATTTTTGCCGCTTCAATGATTCGAAAAGTTTTTTACTGTTTTTGGGTTTGTAAGTAAAATATTTTTGCTTATTTTTGCCCTGTAAACTTTCGGGCTTACCGGCTAACAGGGTATACCTATGTATATTATATTTGCCGTTTATGCCCGCATCCGGCTACGCCGGCCGCACCGCATGGAACTGCGCTGAGTTGAAAATTCAATAAAATACCCGGAATAAATGATGATTAGAAATTGTTGTATGCTGGTGGCGGGCCTCCTGCTACACACGCAAATATTCGCACAGGATAAAACGGCCGCAAGCCGTACCGGCGAGGACTACACCCTGTCGAACGGTGCGGTCGAGGCCGTTTTCAGCGGGAGCGGAAGCTTCGACATCGAGAAACTGGTGCTCAACGGGAAACAGGTCGTCGGAGCAGGCAAGAACGAAACGCCGTGGATCCTGATATACAAAGGTTCCCAAGGAGAAAACCCGGAGTTGAAACCCGAACATGCCGTTTACCGCGGGGTGCAAGTCCGCGATGACGTCCGGGCCAAAACTTTGGTGTTCACGTGGGAGCTGACGTTGGACTACTCGCCGGTGAAATATCCCGTGCGGATGTACGTGACGCTTCCCGACGGCGGCGAGCTGCTGCAATGGAACATAGAGGCCGACCTGCCCGCCGGGTGGCTGGTCACGGATCTGAAATTCCCCAATGTCGTGATCGAACGCCCCGAAGACGGCAGGATCATCACCACCGAAGGCTGGGGCGTCGAGAAGCCGCTCGACATCGCTACGTTCGAAGCCCGTTACCCGTCGCATGCCTCCGCGATGCAGTTCCTCGTGGTACACAATGCCGAGGGTGCCTTCTATTACGGGACGGAAGACCGCCGCGGCTGCGGAAAGACCTATTCGGCGCAGTGTACGCCGACGACGGTTGCATTGAGCGATGCCATTCCCGCTTCGGCCGGATGGATCGCGGACGGGACGTTCCGCCTGCCGTGGGTCTCGGTCACGGGTTTCACGCCGAAGGGTTGGGAAGATGCCGTTGTCAGGTGGTACCGTCCGTTTACCTTCACGACCGAATGGGGCCGTAAGCCGCTCGCCTCGCGCAATATCCCGCAGTGGTGTTACGATGCCGACGCGTGGGTGCGTGCCAAGCATGTGACCGACCAGACCTGCGATGCCGTCCGGCGTGCCGCCCGGTATTTCGGGCAAGGGCTGGGTGTGCACTGGTATTTCTGGCATCATTACCCCTACGATACCCACTATCCCGATTACCTGCCCGCACAGGAGCGTTTCGCAGGGATGGTGCGTGACGCTCAGCTTCTGGGGGCGCGTGTGACGCCCTATATCAACGGCCGGCTCTGGGATCCGGCGGCCGACAGCTATAAGCGCGACCGCGGTTACGACGCGTCGTGCCGTAAACCCGACGGTTCGCTCTATACCGAGATTTACCCCACGTCGAAAGTCCTCAATACGGTGACCTGCCCCTCGACGGATATCTGGCACCGGAAGATCATCGGGCTGGTGGACAGCCTGCAGCACGCGATCGGGGTGAACGGAATCTATATCGACCAGATCGCTGCGGCGGCGCCCGAGCCCTGTTGGAACGAGGCGCACGGCCATCCGGTCGGGGGCGGCGATTTCTGGTACGACGGCTACCGCAGGCTTATCGGCGAGATCCGTGCGCACCACCTGCTCGAGGACAGGATCCTGACCAGCGAGGAGAATGCCGAGTGCTATATCGACCTGTTCGACATGCTGCTGGTCGTCAATACGCCCCATGAGGAGGACAACTGCATCATCCGGCCGGTGTTCCCGATGGTCTATTCCGACCGTGCCGTCACCAGTGCCTTCACCTATACGCCGAGCGAGGCGGATAAGATGTCGCTGGGCGACTTCCGTTACGAACTGGCAAAGGCGTTGTTGTGGGGTTCGCAGATCGGGTGGGTCGACCCCATCCCGCTGATGTCGGAACAGGCCGTCAGCGAGGCGCGTTTCATGAAGACGCTCATGGATTTCCGCCGCAGCCTGCACGATGTCGTGTACGGCGGCCTCTTCATCCGCGAGCTCACCCCGACGGGCGACAACCCCATCGTGAAGATTCCGGGGTTCGGCGATGACGCGTCGGTGCTGGCTGCCGAGTGGCGGAAGCCGGACGGCCGCAAGGTCTATATCGTTGTCAATATGGATGAAAAAAAACATAAGGTTTCGTTACCCGGCGTGGACAAGCCCTTCGATGTGGCGGGTGCGTCCTGCAAGCGTATCGATTTGTAACGGGTAACGATGTCCGGGCAGGGCCCGGACAGGTTGGGTAGGAGAGGGTGCCCGGCGTAATGCACGCCGGGCACCCTTGTTTTGCGAGGGGGACTTGCCCGCCGGAATCCGCGTGATCGGCCGCAACCGCATCGTCTTCGCAAGGAGTACATCCCTGTCTGCGGGAATTACAGGCAGCCGTTCTGCGATTTCCTCTCCGCCCGTTCTCCGATGCCCCAAGGCGAGAAATAATGAACCGCGGGTTTATTCCATGTAAGTCATGACGTTGCCGCTGATCTGCTGCAACGATATTTCGCAAACCTTCGTATTGTATTTCGCCGTGAGGATGCGCTCTTCGGCATCGAGCAGGCTCTTCTGCGCTTCGCGCATCTCGATGCCCGGCAAGTCGCCCAGCAGGTAACGCTCCATGGCGATCTCGTAGTTCTCCTTGGCGGCGATCAGGTTCTCTTTTTCCAATTGGATCACCTCGAGGTTATTGCGGTAGGCCTGCCAGAAGTTCGACAGGTTGGCACGCAGCGACTGCTCGAGCCTTTCGCGCGTGAGCTGCGCATTTTCCACGTCGATGCGGGCGTTGCGCTGCTCCCGGCGGCGGTTGCCGTCGAAGATCGTGATGCCGAGTTTCACCCCGGCGTTCAGTCCCAGCGTCCCGCGCGACTGGGTCATCCCGTTCCCGAAACGGTTGTAGGTGTAGCCGTATCCCGTCGTCAGGTTCAGATAGGGGTAGTTGCGCGCCTGCACGGTCTTCAGGTCGAGTTCGGCCAGCACATTGTCATGCCCTGCCAGCAGCAGAGAGGCATTCGTGTCGAGCGTCTGTGCCAGCAGCTCCTCCCATTTGAGCTCGCCGTTGACCTCGATCACCGAGTCGCGGATGCAGAGCATTTCGTTGACGTCCTTGTTGGCCAGCAGTTCGTTGATGCGGATACGCGAAGCCGAAACCAGCTCCTGCTGGGACATATATTTCGAACTGTCGGCATTGAAGTCCACGCGTGCCTGCAACAGGTCGAGGCGCGAGAAATTGCCGACGCTGACCCGCGCTTCGGTGATGCGCAGCCGCTCGCGCGAAAGCGCCACGGCATAGCGGAAATTCTGCAGGCGCAGCGTTTGCTGGACGTAATTGTAGTATTCGGCCGTCAGGCTGGCTACGAAGTCCTCGATCGTGATGCGGGTGCGGACAGTGCCCATCTCCTGCATCTCTTTGAGCTTTTTGTAGTTGGTGCGGATGCGGAATCCGTCGAAAATCGTCCAGTTGAGGTTGATCCCGGCGTTGAACGTCTGGTCGTAGATGCCGTTGTCCGACCATGCGTCCCCTTCGCGCGGTGTGGTGCGCTCGTTGTCCAGCGCCCCCGAATAACCCGCCTCGAAGTCGATCGTCGGCACCATGCCGGCATTTGCCGCCGTGGCATTGTTGTCGCTGATGCGCTCCTCATTGCGCACGATGCGTATGTCGTAGTTGTTTTCCAACCCTATTTCCAGGCACTTGCGGAGGGTCAGCTCCTCCTGTGCCGCCGCCGTTGCGAAAATCCCCGCGGCCAGGGCCGATAAAATTACTCGTTTCATTGGGCTTCCTTATTTCTGTTTCTTACTCCGGTCTGTCGATACGTAGCTGTATATTGCCGGGACGATGTAGAGCGTCAGCAGGGTGGATACCACCATACCGCCCACTACGGCGATACCCATGGCGATACGTCCGTTGGCACCTTCGCCCGTGGCGACGGTCAGCGGCAGCAGGCCGAGTATGGTCGAGGCGCTCGTCATCAGGATCGGGCGCAGGCGTTGCAGCGAGGCTTCCTCGATGGCGTGCAGTTTGTCGATTCCCGCTTCCTGCTTCTGGTTGGCGAACTCCACGATGAGGATGCCGTTCTTGGCCACCAGGCCGATGAGCATGATGATGCCGATCTGGCTGAAGATGTTCATCGTCTGCCCGTTGGCGGCCATGAATACCAGTGCCCCCGCAATGGCCAGCGGCACGGTGAGCATGATGACCAGCGGGTCTTTGAAGCTCTCGAATTGCGCCGCGAGGATCAGGTAGATCAGCAGGATGGCCAGCAGGAAGGCGAACATCAGGCTCGACGAACTTTCACGGAACTCCTTCGAGTCGCCGGCCAGCGCCGTGCGGAAATCGTCGCCGAGCGTTTCGGCGGCGATGCGATCCATCTCGTCGAGCCCCTGCCCGATGGTCTTGCCCTTCGCCAGCCCGGCCGATACGGTCGCCGAGAGGAACCGGTTGTAGTGGTACAATTGCGGCGGGGCGACGTTCTCTTCCAGTGCGATCAGGTTGTCCAGCTGGATCATCTCGCCCTTGTCGCTGCGTACGTAGATCGACCGCAGGTCGGCGGGCTTGTTGCGTTGCTGGCGGTTGATTTCGGCCAGTATCTCGTACTGCTTGCCGTTCATGTAGAAGTAACCCATACGCTGGCCGCTGAGCCCGTACTGGAGCGTCTGGGCGATGTCGCGCGTCGAGACGCCCAGCAGGTTCGATTTGTCGCGGTTGATGATGATGCGCGCCTCGGGCTTGCTGAATTTCAGGTCGACGTCGGCCATCTGGAACACGGGGCTTTCGTAGACCTTGCGCATGAATTCGGGCAGCACCTCCTGCAACCGTTCGATGCCGGTGGCCTGCAGGACGTACTGCACGGGCATGTTGCCGCGGCGGCCGCCGAAGGTGCTCTGCTGCTGCACGAAGGCGCGGGCCTTGGTCTTGGTACGTACGGCCGCCGAAAGCTCCTCGGCGATCTCCATCTGCGAGCGTTTGCGGGTCGAGATGTCGGTCAGGGCGATCCGGACGTTACCCGAGCCGCTCGATACGCGCGCCGTGACCGACTGGGCCTCGGGTACGAGCGAATCGACCAGGCGGTTGATATCCTCGGTGTAGTCGCGCAGGTATTCGTAGGTGGCGCCTTCCGACCCGCGGGTGTTGATCGAAATCTGCGAGCGGTCTTCGAGCGGCGCCATTTCCGCCGGGATGGCCCGCCACAGCCAGCCGATCAGTCCGATCATCAGGGCGATGAGCGGCAATGCCAGCCAGCGCCGCCGCAGGAACCCGGCCAGCGTGCGCTGGTAAAAGTTGTTCATTCCCACGAAGAAGGGTTCGGTCTTGCTGTAAAACCAGCTTTTGCGCTCCTGCCGCACCAACAGTTTGGTCGCCAGCATCGGGGTGATGGTCAGCGCAGCGAAGGTCGAGATGACCACCGCGCCCGAGATCACCATGCTGAATTCGCGGAACAGGCGGCCGGTCATGCCTTCCATGAAGACGATCGGGAAGAACACGGCGATCAGCGTGACCGACGTCGAGATGACGGCGAAGAAGATCTCCTTGGCGCCTTCGATGCCGGCCTCCTTGGGCGTCATGCCGCGTTCGATGCGGATGTAGATGTTCTCGGTCATCACGATGGCATCGTCGACCACCAGCCCGACCGAGAGCACCACGGCCAGCATCGACAGCACGTTGATCGAGAACCCGGCGACGTACATCAGGAAGAACGTGCCGATGAGCGAGACCGGGATCACGATGCACGGGATGAGCGTCACGCGCCAGTTGCGCAGGAAGAGGAAGATGATGATGATGACCAGGACGAAGGCCTCGTAGACGGTCTGTCGCACCTCGTCGATCGAGGCGCGGATGAAGCGCGTGTTGTCGAACCCGTAGGAGGTCACCACGTCGTCCGGCAGGTCTTTCTTCATCGTCTCCATGCGCTGGTAAACCGCATCGGCGATGTCGATGTGGTTGGCTCCCGGCTGGGGGATCACCACGACGCCCACCATCGGGATGCCGTTCATCTTCATGTAGCTGCGCGTATCCTGGGGGCCCAGTTCGGCGCGTCCCACGTCGCTCAGGCGGATGATGCGGTTGGAGGCTTCGCGTACGACCAGGTCGTTGAACTCCTGCGTGGTGTGCATCAGCCCCATCGTGCGGATCGTCAGCTCGGTGGTGTTGCCTTCGATGCTGCCCGAGGGAAGCTCTACGTTTTCGCGGTCGAGGGCGTTCTTGATGTCCACGGGCGTAATGCCGTATCCGGCCATCTTGGCCGGGTCGAGCCACAGGCGCATCGAGTAGCGTTTCTCACCCCATATCTGCACGCCGCTGACGTTGTTGATCGTCTGCAGCTGCTCCTTGACCGTCAGGTCGGCGATCTCGCTCAGCTCCAGCAGCGAACGTTTGTCGCTCTGAATGGTTACCATCAGGATCGGTGTGGCGTCGGCATCGGCTTTGGTGACCGTCGGAGGGTCGCAGTCGCGGGGCAGGTAGCGCTGGGCGCGCGACACTTTGTCGCGCACGTCGTTGGCCGCGGTTTCCAGGTCTACCGAGAGTTCGAATTCGACCGTGATGCGGCTCTGTCCCTGGCTGCTGACGCTCGACATCGAGCGGATGCCCGGGATGCCGTTTATGTTCTGTTCGAGCGGCTCGGTGATCTGGTTCTCGATCACATCGGCATTGGCTCCCGGATAGGAGCACGTCACCGAGATGATGGGATTGTCGACACTCGGGTATTCGCGTACGCCGAGGTAGCTGTACCCGATGAAACCGAATAGCAGGATGATGATCGTCAGCACCGATGCCATTACCGGCCGCCGGATGCTCAGTTCGGAAATATTCATGCGGCGGCGGTTTTATTCGACGGTGTCGAGTTTTACGGGGAGCCCTTCACGCAGCTGGAGCGTGCCGGAGACGATCAGCGTGTCGCCCGGGGCCAACCCCTCGACGACCTGTATCCGCGATTCCGTCCTCAGCCCGGTTTTTATGGCTACGGCGTGGGCTTTGCCGCCCTTGTAGAGGAATACCTTGTCCACGCCCATCTCGGGGACGACGGCCTGCGTCGGGATGGCGATGGCGTCGGGAATGTCGTGCATCCGGATCTTTACGCTTACGAAGCGTCCGGGCAGCAGCCTGCCCCGCGTATTGGGGTAGTGCGCACGCACCGAGAAATAGTGAGTATTCGGGTCGATCTTCGACTCGGTGGCATATACCTCGGCGTGGAACGTCTCGTTGTACCCCTCGACCGTGAACGTGAGGCGCGTCCCGGGTTTTATCTGGCTGGCGTAGCGCTCCGGGACGGAAAGGTCGATCTTCAGCGGCTTGATTTTGGTCAGCTTGGCCACCACGACGCTCGGCGAGGCATAGGCGCCTTCGCTGACGTTGCGCAGGCCGATCACGCCGTCGAACGGGGCGTGCAGCTCCGTGAGCGCGATGTTCGAACGCACGATGTCGATGTCGGCGTTAAGCATCGCCAGTTCGGTACGAGCCTGTTCGTAGGCTTCCTGGCTGACGGCGTCCTTTTCGAGCAGGGCGCTCTGGCGGTAAACACGGTCTTCGGCCAGTTTGAGCTGCGCTTCGTAGCGCGACAGCTGTGCCAGCAGCGGTTTGTCGTTGACTTTGGCCAGCAATTCGCCCTTGCGGACGGTCGAGCCTTCCTGGAAGTTGATCGAGACGATCTTGCCCGAGGTCTCGAACGAGAGGTCTACCTCCTCGTCGGGGAGCAGGCTGCCCACCGAGGTGATTCCGTCCGTGAGGGTTTGCGGCCGCACGACGAGCCCGTTGACGTTCAGGACGCTGCTTTTCCGGGGTATGCTGATTTCCGACGGGTCGGCGTCGGCGGCTGACGAACTGCCGCGGTAGTGGTTGTAAACGACCAGCCCTGTACAGAATACTACGAGGATGACGGACGTGATGATCCATTTCTTTTTTTTCATACCGGAGAGGTTGTCTTTAATGAGGGATATGCAAAGATACGAAAAAACCCGCTATGCCTCCGCTGCCGGAAGGTATAATTGCACCCGTTCGTGGTAAAAACGGGGCCGGTTGTGGGTTCGTGTATGCCCGTTTCCGGCGAAACGGCAAAAAACGCCGGCGAAACGACCGGCACCCGCCGCATTCCCCTACCGTCGGGAGCAATACCTACATGTTATTATTCTGTCCCGAAAATTACCTAAAACAGGGAATTGTCCGGGCTCGGCGGGCACCTTAACTTTGCCACCGCAAACAAAATAAACGGAGAGCCTATGCGTCTTGGAATTTTACTGTTTACCCCTATTTTATTATTGGCGGGTGTTACCCTGCATGCGCAGGAAGCCGTGAACGCCCCCGAACCTGCGGCCGCGGCCGATTCGGCTGCCAATGCCGAGCTGAAGGCACAGCTGAAAGCCGAACTCCTGTCGGAGATCCGGGCCGAGCTCTCTTCCGAAGTGAAGACCGCCGTCAGCAAAGAGGCCGACAAACCCTCACGGCTGACCGTAGGCGGGTACGGCGAGGCCGTCATGACGCGCAATTTCTTCAGCGACAACTACCTGCGTTATATCAGTCCTGACAAGTACAAGAATGACAAAAGCCACGGTCGCTTCGACCTCCCGCACGTGGTCATCTACCTGGGCTACGATTTCGGGCGCGGCTGGTCGATGGGCACCGAGATCGAATTCGAGCACGGCGGTACGGAGAGCGCCTTCGAAACCGAATTCGAGGAGGGCGGCGAATATGAGTCGGAGATCGAACGCGGCGGCGAGGTCGCCCTCGAACAGTTCTGGCTCCAGAAAAGCTTCAGCCCGGCCTTCAACCTGCGCCTGGGGCATATGATCGTGCCCGTCGGCGGGACCAACCAGCACCACATGCCCACCGAGTTCTTCGGGGTCTACCGTCCCGAGGGCGAGAATACGATCCTGCCCTGTACCTGGCACGAAACGGGCATCAGCCTCTGGGGACGTGCCGGAGACTGGCGTTACGAGGTGATGTTCCTGCCCGGACTGGATTCCGACCGGTTCGGCGACAACGGTTGGGTCAGCGGCGGTGCCGGAAGTCCCTACGAGTTCAAGATCGCCAATGCCTATGCCGGGGCGTTCCGCATCGACAACTACTCCGTCCCGGGCTTGCGCCTGAGCCTGAGCGGCTATGCGGGCAACAGTTTCAGCAATACCCTGAGTGCCAACCGTACCGGTGCGGACAGATACAAGGACGTGAAGGGTACGGTGATGATCGGCGCCTTCGATTTCCTCTACGATGCCCATAACTGGATCGTTCGCGGTAACTTCGACTACGGGCACCTGACCAATTCGGACAAGATTTCCCAGTTCAACCGCGATATGCCCAACGCATCGCCCTCGCCCAAGCAATATGTGGGTTCGGACGCCATCGCCACGGGTGTGGAAGCCGGTTACGACATCTTCTCGCAGATACGCAAGCTCAAGGAGAGGGGACACCGCTTCTACGTCTTCGGCCGCTATGAGTTCTACGATTCGATGTTCGATACCGCCAAGTCGGTGATCCGCCAGGACTGGTGCGGCCGCCAGCGGGTAGCCGTCGGGTTCAACTATTACCCGATCAAGAACATTGTCATCAAGGCCGAATACGGCATCGGCCTGCTCCGGTCGTACGACTACACCGACTCCGCCACCGGGGAGACCCGCACGGGGCGTTTCAACAACGAGCCCTCCCTTTCGCTGGGGATCGCCTATTCCGGCTTTTTCAGACGTTAACCAAATCATCATGAGAATATGAAAAATCTGTTCAAAAATTCCGTTTATGCAGCCGCGGCACTCGTCCTGGCGTTCGGGGCCGCATCGTGCAGCGACAGCGACGGCGATTACACGTTTGCCGACGAGCGTGAAGAGGCGCTCAAGGATGCTGCCGTAGATTTCGTCGACAATAACGTGATTCCGACCTATAAGGCCCTGGCCGACGGGAGCATCGCCTTGCAGGAGGATTGCGAGGCCATGCTGGAGGCTTTCGACGCGGGAACCCTTACGACCCCGCTGGTGCAGGCCGCCTGCAACGACTGGATCACCACGCGCAAGCACTGGGAGCTCAGCGAGGCCTACCTTTACGGCGCTGCGGCCGATTACGACATCGACCCGCATATCGACTCCTGGCCGCTGGACGGCACGGCGCTTCAGAACCTGCTGAACAACAACAGTATGATGGCCGAGATCGAGAGGAATCCCGATTATGTCAGCGCCAATCTGGGTTACGGCCTGCTCGGGTTCCATGCGTTGGAATACATGCTTTTCGAGAATGCGGGCCCCCGCGCCCTCGGCAAATACACCCGTCCCCAGCTGGTATACCTGGTCGGTGTGGCCAACGATCTGTGCAACATGTGCGTACGTCTCGAAGCTTCGTGGGCGGGGCTGGACAATGTCACCGAAGAGAAGCAGACGATCCTGGGCGATGCCGAACTGGAGCCGACCTTCGACTATGGCGCTTCGATGCGCAATTCGGGGAAGGGCGGCAGCAAGTACCGCAACTATAAGGATGCCGCCGAGGAGATCATCCAGGGCTGCATCGACATCGCCACGGAGGTCGGCTCGCAGAAGATCGGCCGTCCGGCCAACGGAACCAGCTCCGAGGATATCAATTACATCGAGTCGCCTTACAGCCAGAATTCGAAGACCGATTTCATCGACAACATCATCAGCATCCGGAACACCTATCAGGGTATGACCTCCGGCGACGCTTCGGTGAGCGACTGGATCGAGGTGGTCGACCCCGTCCTCGATACGGAGGTTCGCAATGCGATTTCCACGGCGATCGAAAAGATCCAGGCCTGCCCGGCCCCGTTCGTCGACAACCGTACGGCACAGGCATGGAAGGATGCCGCCACCTATTGCAATAACGACCTTGTGAACGCGCTTACGAAGGCGCTGACGGCACTGTCGGTCGAAAAATAACCATTTTCAGCAATGAAAAAGCACTTGATTTACAGCCTGTGCATGTCGGCAGCCCTGATGGCTGCCGCGTGCGCTGATGACAAGGGGACGGATCCCGCCCCCGATCCGAATCCCGACCCCGTTCCCGAGGAGTATTACGCCGGCGGCAAGCTCGGCACGGCTTTCAACACCACGTCGGTGGCCTACGAGCAGCCTACGCCGGTCGTCGATGACGACGCCGCGATGACGCAGCGTTTCCTGAACGGCGAGGCGCTGTTCGAAAAACCCTTCACGACAAACTCGTCGGGTGTGCGCTGCGGCCTCGGGCCGCTCTATATCCGTACCTCGTGCCTGCACTGCCACCCGGGCTACGGCCACGGCAAGCGTATCGAAGGCGCGTTCAACACCAACCAGATCGGCAACGGCTACCTGCTGGTCATCACCGATGAGGACGACAATTACCTGACATCGCTCACCGGTATGCCGCAAACGCGGGCCGTGGCGCCGTTCAAAGCCCCGATCGACGAATCGAAGATCATGATCGGCTGGCAGGAGTATACCGACGAGTGGGGCAATAAGTTTCCCGACGGCGAGTCTTACAGCCTGATCTATCCCGAAGTGACGATCCCCGAGAACGCCTATTACGTACCGCTGATCGGCGCCAAGGGCGAGGTGCCCTATGCCAAGGTGCGCGTGCGCCTCGAATCGACCATCGGCATCTACGGTACGGGTTTGCTGGATGCCATTTCGGACAGCGACCTGAAAGCCGAGTACGTTTGCCAGGAGCAGAACGGCGTGCCGCTCAATCCCGCGATCTTCAAGAACGGCGAGTGGGTCAAGACCTACGGGACGACCACCCATCCGCTGCGCTATACCTATGCCCTGAGCCGCGGCCCGTTGCAGGATGCGGCGGGTGCCAATGCCATCTGGAACATCACCAACGTGACCCGCTCTGACCGCCGTTACCACTACATGACCGCTGCTTATGCCGAAGTAGCGTCGAAGGACGCCGATGTGCAGCGGGATTTCTACACGCTTTTCCCGGCGTGGAACAAGACGGGCGACGTTGCGCAGGATATTTACGACTATCTGATGAACAAGGAACTGCCTGTCGAGATGAGCGATGAGGACTATGTCGACTTCATGGTCTGGCATCGCGGTCTGGCCGTACCGGCGGCGCGTAACCTCGACGATGCGGACGTCAAACGCGGCAAGGCGCTCTTCACCGAGATCGGCTGTGCCACCTGCCACCGTCCGACCTGGACGACGGGCGACGATGTCTTTACCGACCCCAACGGTTTCTTTGCCGACGGCGACAGCCGCCTGCCGCGTTATCCTAACCAGAAGATTTGGCCCTACTCCGACATGGTGCAGCACCGGCTCTTCATGGTGAACGACATCCGCACGGGCTGGTGCCGTACGACGCCGCTCTGGGGCCGCGGCCTGAGCGAGAAGTGCACGGGCGCCAGCGACCGCCTGCACGATTGCCGTGCGCGGACGGTCATCGAGGCCATCATGTGGCATGGCGCGGCGCAGAGCGACGCCCGCTGGTCGGTCGAGAAGTTCCGCACGCTGAGCAAGGACGACCGCGACGCGGTGGTCGAATTCATCGAATCCATCTAACCCTTCCCGGATATATGCGAAGCGCCGGTGCCCCGTGCATCGGCCTTTGCCGTGTCCGGACGATGCATTCACACACGAACGAACGGATGAAACTGTTGAAACGCCTTGCCTTCGGGCTGCTCGGAGCCGTGATGGCGGTGCTCGTTACGGCCACGGTACTTGAAAAGATATACGGTACGGATTTCGCCGCTGCGCATATCTACGGCGCGGGCTGGTTCGCCGCGCTTTGGGGTGTCCTCACCCTCGCGGCGCTGGCCTGCCTGTTCCGCCGGAAATTGTGGCGTAGGCCCGCCGTCCTGTTGCTGCACCTCTCTTTCGCGGTCATCCTCGCGGGGGCTTCCGTGACATGGCTCTTCGGCCGGCAGGGGACGTTGCACCTGCGCACGGGTGATCCCGGGGCGAACGCATTCGCCGGTCGTGACGGTTCGGAGCAAATACTGCCCTTCCGGGCCCGGCTGGACGATTTCCGCATCGAGTATTATGCCGGCACCCGTGCGCCGATGGATTTCGTCAGCCTTCTCACCCTGACGGCCGACGACGGGTCGCTGCACGGTGAAGTCGGCATGAACCGCATCCTGGTTTTCCGGAATTACCGGTTTTACCAGTCCGCCTATGACGAGGACGGACGGGGGACGACCCTCTCCGTTTCGTATGATCCGTGGGGCATCGGCATCACCTATGCCGGGTACGGGCTGCTGCTCGTTTCCATGCTGGCGTTTCTGTGCGACAGGCGCGGGGGTTTCAGGCGGTTGCTGCGCAGCCCTGCGCTCCGCAAGGCGGCGCTGTGCCTTGTCCTCTGTACGGCGGCCGTACAGGGTGCCCGGGCGGCTGACACCTTGCCGCAGACGCTTCCGCGCGAGGTCGCCGCGGAATTGGGCGACCTGTATGTCTACTACAACGACCGTATCTGTCCGTTGCAGACCCTGGCTAAGGATTTTACGGTGAAACTCTGCGGGAAGAGCCGCTACCGGGGACTTACGCCCGAGCAGGTGCTTTCCGGCTGGCTGTTCTATTACGACGACTGGAAACGCGAGCCGATGATCCGCATCAGGAGTGCCGGGGCACGCCGCCTGCTGGAGGTCGGCGGGCGTTATGCGCGGCTGTCGGATTTCCGCAACCGGGTCAACGAATACCGGCTCGAAGGGGCTGCCGGGCGTCCGGCGGGCGAGGCCGATGAGAAATTCAACATCATCGGGATGGTCTGCACGGGCAGTATGCTGCGGATTTTTCCCTATACCGACCCTTCGGACAGCCTGCTGCGCTGGGCGTCGCAGGTCGACGACCTGCCGCGGGAGCTGCCTCACGGGCAGGCGCTCTTTATCGGCCGGGCCATGAACTACGTCAGCGAACTGGTCGTAAAACGGGATTGGGCGGGGGTCGCAGGGGTGTTGCGCAAGATCCGCAACTACCAGCAGAAGGAGGGCGGGGCGCATATGCCTTCCGGGCTGCGTTTCCGTGCGGAAAAACTCTATAACCGGCTCGATTGGTCGCTGCCGCTCGCCGCGGCATTCATCCTGGTCGGGATCGGAGGATTCCTCGATGCCTGCCGCCGGATGGTGCGCGGGCGGGCTTTCGGGGCGAAGATCCGGGGCTGGCTCCTTGCGGGCGTTGCCGCCGGAGGACTGTATCTTACGCTGATGCTGGCGCTGCGGGGCTATGTCAGCGGCCACTGGCCTGTTTCGAACGGCTATGAAACGATGCGCTTCATGGCATGGTGTACGCTGCTGCTCACGCTGCTCTTCGCCCGCCGCTTCCTGTTCCTGCTGCCTTTCGGTTACCTGATCGCCGGGCTGTCGCTGATGGTTTCGATGATGGGGGAGTCGAACCCTCAGATCACGCAGCTGATGCCGGTTCTCGACTCGCCGCTGCTCTGCATCCATGTGATGCTGGTCATGGTGGCCTATGCGTTGCTGGCGTTCGTCATGTTCGGCGGCGTGGCAGGGGTCGTCCTGCACCGCCGCGCCCGCGGGGCGGCCGCGCAGCTGCAGGCCGTCAGCCGGCTGATGCTCTATCCGGCCGTCTTCTGCCTCGCCGCCGGTATCTTCGTCGGTGCCGTCTGGGCCAATGTGTCGTGGGGGCGCTACTGGGGCTGGGATCCCAAGGAGGTGTGGGCGCTCGTCACGTTGCTGGTTTATGCGCTGCCCCTGCATGCCGGATCCCTGCCGTGGTTCCGCCGGCCGTTGTTCTTCCATTGGTTCTGCATCGCGGCGTTCCTCTCGGTGCTGGTCACCTATTTCGGGGTCAATTTCCTGTTGGGCGGCATGCACAGTTATGCCGGATAGGGGAGCGGCGGCCCGGGGCGGGATGCCCCTTCCGTGCGTCCCGGTCGTCCCTATCGTATGGCGGAGCCGTCATTGCGCAGCCGAGCGGTAAACCGTTCCGGCAGACGGGGCATGGCGCCGTGCTGCGAGCAGACGTGGGCCGCGACATCCACGGCCAGCCTGTGTGCTTCCCCGATGCCGAGCCCCAAGAGCAGGGCGGCCAGGAACGATGCCGTGAACGAGTCCCCTGCGCCGACCGTGTCGGCCACTTCGACCCGCGGCGTGGGGATATATGACCGGGTGTCGAGGGCGAATACCGAACTCCCGGCGGCACCGCAGGTGAGGATTACGATCCGCAACCCGTACCTGTCGAGCAGCGTGCGGCACTGCTCCCCGGGCTGCATCCCCTCCATGCCGAACATGCCGCCGACCACGGCCAGCTCCTCGTCGTTTATCTTCAGGATGTTGCACTTTCGCAGCGACTCTTCGACCACCTGCTGCGTGTAGAAGTGCTGCCGCAGGTTGATGTCGAAGACCTTGTATTGTCCCTCGCCGTCGGGCATCGTTTCCAGGAAACGCCCGATCGTGCGGTGCGATACGGGGCTGCGCTGTGCCAGCGACCCGAAGCAGGCTGCACGGGTGTGCCGGGCGAGCTCCTCGATCTGCGGGGTGAACGGGATGTTGTCCCAGGCTACGCCCTGCCGGATCTCGTAGCTGGGGATGCCCGCCCCGTCGAGCGTGACTTCGACCGTCCCGGTCGGGAACGGCACCGTTTCCAGCATATGTCCCACCCTTTTTTCGCGGAGCTGGTTGCGGAGTTCGCGTCCCGCCTCGTCGTCGCCGACGGCGCTGACCGCGCAGCTGCGCAGCCCGAACTGCGACATGTGGTAGGCGAAGTTCGCGGGGGCGCCGCCGATCTTCCGCCCTTCGGGCAGTATGTCCCAGAGTGCTTCGCCGATTCCGACGACCCACTCTGTCTTGCGGTTTGCTTCGGTATTCATTGTCGTTTGCGTTTGCTGCGAAGTTAACGGTTTTGCTCGATATTTTTCCGCTTGCGCGGTGTTTTTCTGCATGGGGCGAGGCATTTGGCCGTAATTTTCGTAGCATCGGGCCTGTCGTGCCGGGGCGCTTACCCATGGCGGGACGGACGAATTATGCCCGGAAAGTTTGTATTGAACGGCTTTTGTCTTATTTTTGTCTGACACAAAACCCGAAACCATGATGCTGCGAACCCTTCCCGCCCGATCCGGCTTCCTGTGGGTGCTTCTGGCGTGCATTTTCCTCGCAGGATGTACGCGGCACCCGAAATACTCGCTCCAGACCGAAGCGGCGCTGGAACGGCTGGATGCGGAACTTTCCCGCAAGGATCGTTACCAGCAGTGGCGGCAGGCGCAGAACGACAGCCTGCGCCGGGAGGTGGCGCGTGCCCGCAACGCCGGCGACCGGGCGTGGCGCCTGTTCGCCGTGTCGCAGAATTACGTGACCTACCAGCTGGATTCGGCGGCTTATTACGTCGACCGCCTTTACCGGCTGGCAGCCTCTGCCGGGTCGGGGGATATCCGCCGCATCGCCCTGCTTGCCGACATCGACGTCTGGCTGGGCCGCGGGCAGCTGGGGCTTGCCGAAGAACTTTTCCGCAGGATAGATACTGCCGGTATGTCCCCTTCGGAGTATGCCGCATGGCATTCGCGCTACTCCTCGATCGCTGCCCGGCGTGCGGCCGAAGCCGAGGACGGGGCTTCGCGATCGGCATGGCGCGATACGGTGATGCGTGTCAGGCACATGTCCGTGCCCGGGCAGTCGGAGTGGACGCAGGCGCGGATCGCCGCCGCCGCTCTGCGCGACAGCGGCCGCTTCGCCGAGGCCGTACAGTTGCTCGAGCCCTATACGGCCAGGAACCCCGACTACCAGGAGCTGGCGCTTCTCTATTACGGCCTCGCAGGCATCGCGCGGGCGTGGGGCGACGACGATCTGCGGCTTTATTACCTGGCCGAATCGTCCGTCGCCGACCTGCGTGCCGGCACCCGTTCCTATGCCTCGCTGTACGACCTTGCGCTGCTGCTGTTCGACCGCAAGGATTACGACCGTGCGGCAGCCTATATGGGCAGCGCGTCCGATGACGCCATGCACTGCCGGTCGATGGTGCGCATACCGGTCTCCTCTTCCGCGGCAGTCAAGATCAGCGAGGCCATCTCCTCGAACATCGCCCAAAGGCAGGCCATGATGACCACGACGATCTGGTTGGCCGGTGTCTTCCTGGTCGTCCTCATCGGTATCCTCTGGTGCGTACTCTGGCAGCACCGCCGCCTGCGCGGCAACCACCGGCAGCTGATCGACATGAGCGCCCAGTTACAGGCGAAGAACGACGAGATGCAGGCCAAGAACGACCATATCCGCGAGATCAACGGCGCGCTGGTCGACTCCAACCGGATCAAAGACCGTTACGTCTGCCACTATATCGACCTTTCCGTCCATTACATCAAGCAGATCGACACTTTCCGCCGCGAGGTCTGCCGCGTCGCCCGCAACAAGGGCGTCGACGAACTGGTGCGCTGGCTGAACACCTCGCAGGCCGTCAGCGGCGAATATGCGAAGTTCTACCAGTCGTTCGATTCCTCGTTCCTCGACATCTTCCCGCAATTCATCGAACAGGTCAATGCCCTCCTGCAGCCCGAGTCGCATTTTGCGCCCCGCGCCGACGCATCGCTGACCACCGAGCTGCGGATTCTGGCGGCCATCCGGCTCGGGATTACCGACAGCGGACACATCGCTTCGCTGCTCAACTGTGCCTCGGCGACGGTCTATACCTACCGCACCAAACTCCGCAATGCGGCGCTGGATCGGGATAATTTCGAGCAGCAGGTGTCGCGGATCGGTCTCTGATCTTTCGGATAGTCTATATAATCCGGGGTGTGGATTCGGTTTTTAAAACCCTGATATGTAATGCTATATAGATTGTCAAACCTCTATATAGTTCTATACGTGCGCTGGAATAATCATAAATAATAGGTATTTTTGTCCTAACCCCGGCCACGGAACCATTTAACCAATCATAAATTATGCTGACTAAAACTTATTTTCGCAGAAAGCTCGCGCAGGCGTGCGGGCTGGGACTCGTGCTCTGCGCTGCCGCTGCATGTGCGCCGCAACAGAATGTGCTGACCAAAGAGGAGATTGCCGACGGCTGGCAGCTGTTGTTCGACGGCAAGACGCTCGACCAGTGGAAGGACTACAACGGCGAAGAGCTGACCATGCTGTGGCATGTCGTCGACGGCTGCATCCAGGCCAAGGGCGACGGCAGCGACCTGGCAGGCTACATCGTTACGAAGAAACAGTACGAAAACTTCATCCTCGACTGGGACTGGAAACTCTCCCACGGAGGGAACAGCGGTATGATCTACCACGTGGTCGAAGACCCCTATTTCAAGGTACCCTACGTAACCGGCCCCGAATACCAGCTGATCGACAACGAGGGCTGGGAAGAGGTCAATGCCCCCAACAAACTCGAAGAGTGGCAGAAACTGGGCGTGGACTACGCCATGCACCTGCCCGATCCCGATTCGCTGTTCGTCAACCCGCAGGGCGAGTGGAACTCGTCGCGCATCGTCTTCGACAACGGCCATGTCGAGCACTGGCTCAACGGCCACAAGATCCTCGAATTCGAAGCCTGGACGGATGACTGGTTCGCCCGCAAGCACAGCGGCAAATGGGAGACCGCACCCGAATACGGCCTTGCGCGCCGCGGTGTGATCTGCCTGCAGGATCACGGTTCGCCCGCTTCGTTCCGCAGCCTGAAGATCAAGGAGCTGCCCCGCAAGGCCGGCCGCGAGGTTGAGCTGTTCAACGGCAAAGACCTGACGGGCTGGGAGGCCTACGGCACGGAGAAGTGGTATGTCGACAAGGACGGCAACATGGTTTGCGAGAGCGGCCCCGACAAGGAGTACGGCTACCTCGCCACGCGCGAATATTATAACGATTTCGACCTGACGCTCGAATTCAAGCAGCTGGCCAACGGTAACTCGGGCGTCTTTTTCCGCTCGTTCGTCGAGCCTCCCGTGAAAGTCCACGGCTGGCAGTGCGAAGTGGCCCCCAAGGGCTTCGATACGGCCGGTATCTACGCTGTCTCTTATACACATCTGACGCTGCCGACGAACTCTAGGGTGTAG
>ENA-UBDJ01000207-UBDJ01000207.1-human-gut-metagenome-genome-assembly--contig:-NODE-207-length-34795-cov-5.399885_pt1 | contig 34795 bp, 23 predicted proteins | sample MGYA00244279_ERZ654774 | MGnify/ENA primary metagenome ERZ654774 (study PRJEB26926, sample SAMN06164701) | human gut metagenome | biome: ENVO:00009003; feature: ENVO:2100002; material: ENVO:00002003...
TGCCGCCGATGGCCAGCGAGTCGCCGTCGCCCGTGGTGACCCAGACGCTGAGGCGCGGGTTGGCGACCTTGACGCCCGTGGCCACGGCGTTGGCGCGGCCGTGCACCGAATGGAACCCGTAGGTCTTCATATAATAGATGAACCGCGACGAGCAGCCGATGCCCGACACGAACGTGAAAAGGTTGTGCGGCGTGTCGGTCGCGTCGGCAATCTCGGGCAGCGCGCGCTGTACGGCGCTGAGGATGGCGTGGTCGCCGCATCCGGGGCACCAGCGTACCTCCTGGTCGCTTTTGAAATCCGCGGGGGTGTATTTGTATTCTGCCATGGCGTTATTTCAATAAGGATTCGAATTTTTGGCAAAGCTCTGCAACCGTGAAGGGCAGGCCCTCGCACTTGTTGTACTGTTCGTAGCGGAACTCCTGCAAACTCTGGCGCAGGTAGTTGGCGAACTGCCCTTCGTTCAGCTCGCAGACGACGATCTTGCGGAATTTCGAGAATATCTCGCGTACGCCGTGCGGCAGCGGGTTGATGTAGTTGAAATGGCACAGCGAAACGCGCTTGCCTTCGGCGCGCATCTGGTCGACGGCGTTTTGCAGGTGTCCGCGCGTACCTCCCCAGCCGACCACCAGCAGGTCGCCTTCCGGGGCGCCCCATACGGCCTGTGCCGGGATGTCGTCGACGGCTTTCGCCACCTTTTCGGCGCGGGTGCGCACCATCTTCTGGTGGTTCGACGGGTCGTGCGAGATACAACCCTTTACGCAGTCCTTTTCGAGGCCGCCGACACGGTGTTCCAGTCCCGTCTTGCCGGGGAATGCCCAGCCGCGGGCCAGGTTTTCGTTGCGCACGTAGGGCATGAAACCGCCTTCGGGGGCCTCGTCCACGATCGGCGGGGTGATGGCCGGGTAGTCCTTCATCGCAGGGATGCGCCACGGCTCCGAGCCGTTGGCGATGAACCCGTCGGTCAGCAGGATCACGGGGGTCATATGCTCCATGGCCAGGCGCCCGGCCTCGAATGCGTAGTGGAAACAGTCGCTGGGCGACGATGCCGCCACGACGATCACGGGGCACTCGCCGTTGCGGCCGTAGAGCGCCTGCGAGAGGTCGCTCTGCTCGGTCTTGGTCGGAAGTCCCGTCGAGGGGCCGCCGCGCTGTACGTCGACCACCACCAGCGGCAGCTCAGTCATCACGGCCAGTCCCAGCGCCTCGCTCTTGAGCGACAGGCCGGGGCCCGAGGTGGTCGTCACGGCGAAGTTGCCGGCGAAGGCTGCGCCGATGGCGGTGCAGATGCCCGCGATTTCGTCTTCAGCCTGCACGGTCTTCACCCCGAGGTCTTTGCGCTTGGCCAGCTCTTCGAGGATTACGGTGGCCGGGGTGATCGGGTACGAGCCGCAGAAGAGCGGCAATCCGGCCTTTTCGGCTGCGGCGCACAGTCCCCATGCCGTGGCGACGTTGCCGCTGATCGAGCGGTAGGTGCCTTTTTCGAGCGGTGCGGGCGCTACGGTATAGGTGTTTGCGAACTGGTGCGTATTGGCTGCGTAGTTGTATCCCGCCTGGATAGCCAGCTTGTTGGCTTCGGCTATGGCGGGGTTCTTCTTTGCGAATTTGGTTTCGATGTATTTGAATGCGTAAGCCTCCGGCCGGTCGAACAGGTAGAAGCAGATACCCAGTGCGAACATGTTTTTGCACTTGGTCACGCTCTTGTTGTCGAGGCCGGTTTCCCGGAGCGCGTCGCGCGTCATCGTGGTGATGCCGGGGATTACTACGTTGTACTCGTCGAGTTTCAGCTCGGCGATGGGGTCGAGCGTGGCGAAGCACGCCTTTTTGAGGTGGTCTTCGGTGATCGAATCGCCGTCGATGATGACCGTCGCTCCCGGTTTGAGCCATTTGCGGTTGGCCTTGAGCGCTGCGGGGTTCATCGCTACCAGCACGTCGCAGTAGTCGCCGGGATTCAGTTCCCGGTGGCTGCCGAAGTGAACCTGGAATCCCGATACGCCCGCCACGGTACCCTGCGGCGCGCGGATTTCGGCGGGGTAGTCGGGGAAGGTCGAGATCCCGTTCCCGAGCAGCGCCGAGGTGTCTGAGAAAAGCGTGCCCGTAAGCTGCATGCCGTCGCCCGAGTCGCCGGAAAAGCGGATCACGACATCCTGCAACTCCCGTACATTGGTTTTGTCCATGTCTTGTTTCGGATTAGTAGGGTTTTGAAAACAATATCACAAATATATAAATTTATTGTCAAATTGTTCACGACGGGTGACTTTTTTGCAGCCCGTATCCGCCGGGTTTTTCTCTTTGCGCCTCCGTGTTGCTGATAATCCTGCTTTCGGGGGCTCGTTTTGTGTTTTATTTGTTACCGGATTTGTGAATTTGGTTGCGATTTAATAGCGGCCTTATTATTAAAATTTTTTGCGAATGCTGCTTCCGGATTGTAAGTGCTGCTCCGGATTTTTCGCTGTAATTTGCCTTCTTCCGTTCTTCCTGCTGTTGCTTCCGCCGCTGTTCCCGTCTTGCCCCGCTGCTGTTTCTGTCTTGCCCCGTCGCTGTTTCTGGCGTTGTTCTTTCTGCTGTTTCGGCTGGTCTTGCATTGTTCCCGTTCTGCTCCCACTGCTGTTTCTGTCGTTGTTCTTTCTGCTGCCCCGGCTGCTCCTGCGCTGTTCCCGTGGCTCTTCCCGCCGCTTTTTTGTCGCTTCCTTCGCCGAACTTCCCGTGCCGTCCCATGCGCCCTGTCCCGCCCCGGACAGCATCCGGGCAGCCCCCGTTCCGGGCACGCAACCCGCATTGGGGGTTATACGAAAGGCCGCTGCAAAATTGCGTTGCAGCGGCCTCGTTGCCGTAACGTGCTTGTTATGCCGCATCCGGCCGGGGAATCCTGCAGGGATAGTGGCCCGGAAAATCTTGCGGGGTGCCTGTCCGGCGTATTTTGCATGGGGGCCCGTGATCCCTGCGTGGTTCGGTTACCGGGGCGGGCAGGCTTGGACGTCTACCGGATACGGTTTCGGACGTAAACGAGTTTCAGCTCCTTATTTTCCGACGGGCGCTCTTCGATCTCGACTATTTTCGAAAGGGATTTTACCAGCAGCGACAGTTTTTTGTATCCGTAATTGCGGGGGTCGAAATCCGGCATCTTCTTGGTGAGTACCCCGCCCACGATTCCGAGGAAGGCCCAGCCGCTGTCGTCGGCGGCGTCTTCGATCGTGTTTGCGAGCAGTGTTTTGAAATCCTCGTCGATCGGACGAATGATCGGCTGGGGCTGTGCCGTATCCGGAGCCGGGGCGGCCTTCTTCTCCGCAGCGGCGGGTTCTGCGGGGGCTGCCTCCGCAGCAACGTGTTCCGCGACGGCTGCTTCCGGCATATCTGTTTCGGGTGCATTGCGCCCCTGATGTTTTTTCGCGGGCTTTTTCGGTGCCGCAGCTTTGGCTGCCGGCGCCGTTGCCGGCGTAACGGCCGTTGTCGGTGCCGGTGCGGGCTGTCCGAGTATCTCTACATAGATGAATTTGTCGCACGATTTGATGAACGGCTTGGGAGTTTTCTTTTCTCCGAAACCGAGCACCTCCCGTCCCGATTCGCGGATGCGGCTTGCCAGGCGGGTGTAGTCGCTGTCGCTCGACACGATGCAGAATCCGTTGACCGACTCTTTGTGCAGGATGTCCATCGCGTCGATTATCAGCGCCGAATCCGTCGCGTTCTTGCCTGTCGTGTAGGCGTATTGCTGGATCGGGGTGATCGAATTCTCGAGCAGCACGCTTTTCCATGCCGCGAACTTCGGGTCGGTGAAATCGCCGTAGATACGCTTGATCGTCGGCGTGCCGTAGTTGGCGATTTCGTCGAGTATGTCCTTGATTTTCCGGTGCGAGATGTTGTCGGCGTCGATCAGCACCGCGAATTTTTTATCGGATAGTTCCATGTCGGGTCTGTTTTATTTCCGAAAGATACGAATTTTTTTGGATTCGGGATGCCGATCCATCTTCTTTCGTGGCAGGCTCCCGGCTCCGGGTTCCGCCCTTCCCGCTTCTGCGGTGCCGTTTTTGCAGTACGGCGTCCGGCAGCGGGTTTGCCTCGACGTTCGTCGTGCGCTGCCGCCGGGACAGTTTCCCGGGAGAGACGGGCGGGCGCCCCGTTCTGAGTTGCTTCGCTGCGGCCTGCTCGCTGCGGCAGCCGCAGGGCATTGCCCGCATTGCATGATATTGCCCGCATTGCATGATAAAGGCGCAAGCAGGCGTGCGCGTTCGTCGTGCCTGCTTCCGCCTCTGTTTCGGGACTTGTCCGCCCCTGTCCGGGCCCGCTACCGGATCGAGTTCATCCTGATGCTGGCCTTGACCAGCGCGATTGCCCTTATGCGGTTGATCGCCACGTCCTTGTCTGCGTGGTGCGGGTTCTGGCTCACGAGTTTCACATACCCCTCGCGGTCGGATTTCTGAATGTATTTCACCGTCACGTACTCCTCGCCGTCGATGTCGATCGACAGCAGATACATATCGCCCCAGAAGATGTCGTTGATGTCGCCCAGTTGTTTGTAAAGTACGATGTCGCCGCTTTTGAGCAGCGGGTACATCGAATCCCCTACGATATATATGGCGCCGTCGCATTTGGGCAGGTTTGGAATGTGGATGAAATTCACGGGTTTGGCCTGCGCCTGGTCGGCGAACAGCGGTACCAGCCCCGCCGTGCCCTCGATCGAGTAGAGAGGCACGCTCTGCAACGGTAGCGAATTGTCCGTGCGGTGCATGTAAGCTGTCAGGTCGGGTTCGGCGTTGAACATGTTGCCCTTGCCGCCTTCGAGCCATTCAGGATTTACGTTCAATTCCTGAACCAGGATGTTCCGGTTGCGTGCCGAGAGACCCGCCTTCCCGGTCTCGATCATCGAGAGGGCCGCCTTGCCGATGCCAAGCCGCTGTGCCAGTTGTTCTTGCGTCATCCCCAACTGTTTCCGTATCAGTTTTACCCGTTCGTTCATAGCTTTTAATCGGAAAATTTTATATTAAAAAATTGAATATTTTATTTGAAAATTCAATATTTGAACTTATCTTTGTCCTGCAAAGTTAAACAATTTATTTCTGCCTGCAAATTTATTTGCAAAAATCTTGCTAATTATCAACTATGTATTCGGTTTCATCTGAACTTTACCATGAGGCGGCGGCACGGTTGTCGGACGCCATCGACGGCGGGAACTATTTTTCGGGTTCACTTGCGTTCCGCTTCGGCGATACGGACTGCCGCCTCACGGCGTCGGTCATCGTCTACCGCGGCCGCGTTTCGCTGCCCGAAGGGGTACGGCACCCCGTTACGGATCTCGTGCCTGTCTGGTGGGAATTCCACACCACGCAAGCCGGGGGCGAAGTGCTCAACGACTTCGATTTCTCCGAACTGAAGCGCTACGTGTAGTCCGCCCCAACCGTTCCGGCCATCCCTCCGGGCCCGGCGCAGCCGCCGGAACGTCATTTTCTTCCGAACCTCCCGCCGCGGCGCCGCGCATAGGGTTCAAAAACCAAACCAATGTCTGTTAAAACCGACCCGGCCTCTGCGGAAATTCCTTCCGCAGAGGTTTTTGTACCTGCCGCCATCCTCGATCCCGATTTCCCCGGCCTTCGCGCCGTGCCCGGCCAGCCCCTTTCCAGCGTCCAGTTTGTCGCATCCGACCAGCCAGTTCCCACCGGATCTTCCGTTCCCAGTGACCAATCGGTTCCCTGCGATCAGTCCGTTCCCGGCGATATTTCCGTCGCACCCGACATTTCCGCTGTGCCCGGCCTTCGCGCCGCGCCCGGCCAGCCCCTTTCCTGCGTCCAGTCTGTACTCTCCGGTCAGCCCGCTCCTTGCGATCTGCCCGGCACACCCGGCCAGCCCAGCACACCCGGTCAGTCCGTCGCGCCCGATATTTCCGCCGCGCCTGTCCGGCCTGCTTCCCCCGCCCAAGGTGCTATTGCCGGCCGGCCCGCCGTGCCCGGGTGCGGGGCGGTCTGCACGGATGGAGCCGGGTCGTCCGGGGCTCCCTCCTCCGCTGCGGGTGTGCCCCCTTCGCTGGGCGCATTCGCGCTGGCGGTCTATCCCTTCCTCGAGCTGCAACCCTTCCACCGGGCGTATTACCGTGTGCTGGAGGCTTTTGCCGCCGGGCGCATCCGGCGTCTGATCGTCACCATGCCGCCCCAGCACGGCAAGAGCGTCGGCGCGACGACACTGCTTCCGGCCTACGTGCTGGGGCTCGATCCCGACCTGCGCGTTGCGATCGCCTCCTATTCCGGGGCGCTGGCTTCGAAATTCAACCGCCGCGTGCAACGTATCATCGAATCGCGCGAATATGCCGCGCTCTTTCCCGCCACGACCATCAAACAGGGGGCGAAGCCGCCCGGTTATATCCGTACGGCCGACGAAGTGGAGGTCATCGGCCGCCGCGGCGGGCTGCTCTCCGTCGGGCGCGAAGGGGCGCTCACGGGTAACCGCGTCGACTGCTTCATCCTCGACGACCTCTACAAGGATGCCCTCGAAGCCAATTCGCCCATCGTCCGCGCCAATTGCTGGGAGTGGTATACCTCGGTCGTGCGGACGCGCATGCACAACGCCTCGCGCGAACTGATCGTCTTCACACGTTGGCACGAAGAAGACCTTATCGGCACGCTCGCCGCGCGTGAACCCGTCGTTGAGTTCACCCGCTGGGCGCAGCTCGACGGGCTGTCCCCCGATACGTGGCTGCATCTGAATTTCGAGGCGCTGAAAACCTCGCCGCCTACCGAGGTCGACCCCCGTGTCCCTGGCGAGGCGTTGTGGGAAGGGCAGCAGGGGCGTGCGTTGCTCGAAGCCAAACGGCGGCTCGACCCGCTGCAATTCGAAAGTATGTACCAGGGGCATCCCTCGTCCCGCGAGGGTTTGCTCTACGGGCTGAACTTCGCCGAGTACGACCAGCTGCCGCACGAGATCGTCCGCCGCGCCAACTATACCGATACGGCCGATACGGGCGACGACTACCTCTGCTCGCTCTCGTATGCGGTCGATGCCGACGGGGTGGTCTACATCACCGATGCCGTCTATTCGCGTGAACCGATGGAGGTCACCGAGCCGCTCGTGGCCGGGATGCTCCTGCGCTCCGATACGCGGCAGGCGGCCATAGAAAGCAATAACGGCGGCCGTGGTTTTGCACGCTCGGTGCAGGCTTTGGCACCCTCCGTGCGCATCGAATGGTTCCACCAGGGCGCCAACAAGGAGGCGCGTATCCTCTCCAATTCGGCCACGGCGCTGCACCTCGTGCGCTTTCCCCGGGGCTGGAACCTGCGCTGGCCGGAGCTATACGCCCACCTGACGACCTATCGCCGCCGGTTCCGCGCCAATCGCTGGCACGATGCCGCCGACGTGGTGACCGGTATCGTCGAGCGCGAAGCCCCCGGCCGCAACCGCGCCCGGGTGAGAGGTGTCCGGTTCCTGTAGGTTGGGATCGGGTTTTTGCGGTCTAAAAGTAATATTTGAAACCGACCGTCGGGCTGATTCCGAGCTGGAAAGAGACCCCGTTCACACCCGTTCCCGAATACGACAGATAGCTGTAGTCCAATGTCAGGAGACAGATCGACAATCCGATATGGGACGACGGCCTGATTTCGAACGCTCCGAGCGACAACCCTGCATCGAAGCCGTATCCGCTGGTTCCGTCCGTCGATGCGAACGCGAATCCCACACTTCTGGACGACCGCCCGACCGGAACTCCTCGCCCCGAAAAGACTGCCGTTGCGGCTGCGCAATGTGAAGCCTGCGTTAAATTATCTTCCCGTGCGGAACCAATCGCCCCGATTTTTCGTACCTTTGGCTCCATGGTTATTTAGTTTGCACTAATCCCAATTTAACATGAAAGCATTGAAAATCGGAAATTTGCTCGCTCCCGTCCCCATCGTGCAGGGCGGTATGGGCGTAGGCATATCGCTCGCAGGGCTGGCTTCGGCCGTCGCCGACCAGGGCGGCATCGGCGTCATTTCGTCGGCCGGCCTGGGAGTGATTTACAAAGACTATTCGAAAGATTACCGTACGGCCTCGATCTGGGGGCTGAAACAGGAACTGAAAAAGGCACGCGAGGCCACGAAAGGCATCGTCGGCGTGAACGTCATGGTCGCCATGTCCAATTTCGCCGACATGGTCAGAACCGCCATCGCCGAGAAGGCGGACATCATCTTCTCGGGCGCCGGGCTGCCGCTCAACCTGCCGTCGTTCCTTACCGAAGGAGCCAAAACCAAACTGGCACCCATCGTATCGTCGGCGCGCGCCGCGAAACTGCTGTGCCAGAAATGGTTTGCAGAATATAAGTACATTCCCGACGCCATCGTGGTCGAAGGCCCCAAGGCGGGCGGCCACCTCGGCTATAAGGAGGAGCAGCTTGTCGACGAGCACTATGCGCTCGAGAGCATCGTTCCCGAAATCGTCGCCGAAGTACATGCGTTCGAGGCCGAGCACGGCTGCCATATCCCCGTCATCGCCGGCGGCGGTATCTATACCGGCGAGGATATCTACCGCATCATGTCGCTGGGCGCCGAGGGCGTGCAGATGGGCACCCGCTTCGTCACGACCGACGAGTGCGATGCCGACCCGGCCTTCAAGCAGAGCTACCTCGACGCCACGCAGCAGGATATCGAGATCATCAAGAGCCCCGTGGGCATGCCGGGCCGGGCCATCCACAGCTCGTTCCTCGACCGGGTGAAGGAGGGCCTGAAACGCCCCCGAAACTGTCCGTTCGACTGCATCAAGACGTGCGACGTGACGCACAGCCCCTACTGCATCATGCTGGCGCTCTACAACGCCTTCAAGGGGAAATTGCAGAACGGCTATGCCTTCTGCGGCGCCAACGCATGGCGGGCCGAAAAGATCCAGTCGGTACGCGACCTGATGGCTTCGCTCAAGGCCGAGTATGACAATTTTTCGCTGAAAGGGAAACTCTTCGGCGTAAAATAATCCGCTCCCCGGGAAAGCCCTCCCTTCCGACTTTTTCAGGGGTGGGGCGAAAAGATGTGACGACCTGATAAATCGGGTCGTCACATCTTTTTTTGAAGGAGAATGGGGGACGGGGGCAACGGTTTTGTTTCCGGTTTCCTGCACGAAAAAACACGCTTCAATTCGACCCGCAGCGAGTTGTGTGCGCTGCGGTCGTGTTGTATATTAGGTGCAGGGCTGCCGATTCGGCAGCCCTGCTTTTTTACGCTTGATCCTGCCCTGCCACCCCGATCAGCCTGGAGCAAAGCTTAACAGATCCGATTTTGGTTGTTATGATAAGGAATGCTGTCTGCGCCGTATGCCGTAACGCAGACTGCATACCGGCACCGCACAAGGCCGTGCGAAGCAGCGCGCCCGGAAGCCGGGATTTTCGATTCGCCGGGACAGCCTAAAAGGTGCCGAACCGGAAGACGATCTTCTGGCAATAGAGTTCGCCGGGTCTGAGCAGCGGCGACGGGAAATCGGGATGGTTCACGGCGTCGGGGTAGTTCTGGCATTCGATCGCCACGCCGTCGTAGTCGTCGTAACGTCCGCCGGTCTTGGTTTCGGGGCATCCGCCTGCGAGCCAGTTGCCGGTGTAGACCATCACGCTGGGCTGCGACGAAAGTACCTTTACGCAGCGCCCCGAACTTTTTTCGCGCAGTTCGCCGACCTCGCCCAGGATGTTGGGCTGCCACCCGTCGATGACGAAAGGATGGTCGTACCCCTTGAAATCGCGGATGTGGTTGAACTCCGAGCCGATGCCGGGGCGGAAGGGCCTGAATTGGCGGAAGTCCTGCGGGGTGCCCGCTGCGTCGAGCAATTTCCCGGTCGGGATTTGCTTGTCGTTCATTTCGAGCACCTTCGAGCTGTTCAGGCGCAGTTCGTGGTCGAGGATCGAACCGCTTCCGTCGCCCGCGAGATTGAAATAGACGTGGTTCGTGAGGTTCACGACCGTCGTTTTGTCCGTCTTGGCGAGGTAGGTGATCTCCAGGGCATTGTCGTCGTCGAAATCGAATACGGCTTCGACGTTCAACTCGCCGGGGTAATTCTGGTCGCCGTCCTCCGACAGGAGCGACATGACGACGCGGTTGGTCTCGACACGGCTTTCCCAAAGACGGTTGGCGAAATTTTTCGTGCCGCCGTGCAGGTGGTTGGGGCCGTTGTTGACCTCCAGCGAATATTCTTTGCCTTCGATGGTCATGCGTCCCGATGCGATGCGGTTGGCACAGCGGCCGACGCTCTTGCCCGAGGCGGCCCCGTCGAAGAAGTAGCCTTCGGGGTGTTTGTAACCGAGCACCACGTCGGCCATGCGGCCTTCGCGGTCGGGCATCGTCACGGAGACGATCGCCGCCCCGAAATTCGAGAGCTTCACTTCGGCGCCCTTGTCGTTGCGCATCGTGTAGAGGATGATCGCCTCTCCTTCGGGCGTCATGCCCCATACGTGTTGTTCGATAGTTACCATATTATTCTGCGGGTTTTAAGGTTGCCAGGATATGGTCGATGCGGCGCAGGGTCTCCTCCTTGCCGATGAACGACGTCACGTCGTACATGCCGGGGCCCTTGCCGGCGCCGACCAGGGCCAGGCGCAGCGTGTTCATCACCTGCCCCATGCCGTAGCCTTTCTGCTCGATCCAGCCGTGTACGATCCGCTCGGTATTTTCCAGCGAGAAATCGTCGATCGCGGCCAGTACGCTGCGCAGTTCGCGCAGGATTTCAGGGTTCTGCCCCTTCCAGTATTTCCTGGTCTGCTTCTCCTCGTATTCGGCCGGGGCCACGAAAAAGAACGACGTCAGATCCCACAGGTCGGTGATGAACGTGGCGCGCTCCTTCATGATGCCGGCGGCGCGGCCTGCGACCTCGTCCGCGACCTCGATGCCGTGCCCGCGCAGGATCGGCTGGTAGAGCGCGGCCAGTTCGGCGTCGCTCTTATGGTGCATGTACTGTGCATTGAACCATTTTGCCTTGTCGGGCTGGAAGCGTGCGCCCGACTTGGAAACGCGTTCCAGCGAGAAATTGTCGATCAGCTCCTGCATCGAGAAAATCTCCTGCTCGGTGCCGGGGTTCCACCCCAGCAGCGCCAGCATGTTGATGAATGCCTCGGGGAAATAGCCGTCCTCGCGGTATCCGTGCGCGGTCTCGCCCGTCGTGGGGGATTTCCAGAAGAGCGGGAATACGGGGAATCCCATCTTGTCGCCGTCGCGTTTCGAGAGCTTGCCGCCGCCCGTGGGTTTGAGCAGCAGGGGCAGGTGGGCGAACGCGGGCTGCGTCGCCGTCCATCCGAATGCCTTGTATAGCAGGTAGTGCAGCGGCAGCGAAGGAAGCCACTCCTCGCCGCGGATGACGTGCGAGACCTCCATCAGGTGGTCGTCGACGATGTTGGCGAGGTGGTAGGTGGGCAGTGCGTCGGCCGATTTGTAGAGCACCTTGTCGTCGAGCGTCGAGGTGTTGACCTCCACGTGGCCGCGGATCAGGTCATCCATTTCGACGACTTCGTTTTCAGGCATTCTGAAACGGATCACCCACTGGTCACCGCGGTCGATACGCGCCCTGACCTCTTCGGCGGGCAGCGCCAGCGAGGTGGCCAGCTTTTCGCGCACGGTGTAATTGTAGGCGAATGCCTCGCCGCGTCCTTCGGCCTCCCTGCGCAGGGCGTCCAGCTCTTCGGCCGTGTCGAACGCATAGTACGCCCACCCGGCTTCGACCAGCTGCAGGGCGTATTTGAGGTATATCTCACGCCGTTCGCTCTGGCGGTAGGGGGCGTGGGGGCCGCCCGTGCCGACGCCTTCGTCGATCCGGATGCCGCACCACTCGAGCGATTCGAGGATATACTCTTCGGCGCCCGGTACGAAACGCTGCGAGTCGGTGTCCTCGATGCGGAGGATCATTGTGCCGCCCATCTTGCGGGCGAATAGGTAGTTGTAAAGGGCCGTGCGGACGCCGCCGATATGCAGCGGCCCCGTGGGGCTCGGTGCAAAGCGCACTCTTACGGGTCTTGCCATGTTATGATTCTATTTTGTTTTTGTCGTTTCGTTTCAGTTCGTCTTCCCTGTGCCGGGCGTAAGCGTCGTATTCGGGCGTATCCGGGAAATCGCGCCACGCCCTGCCGCACCTGCGCAGCCCGGCGGCCGCGACGATTGCCATGCCCGCGCAGGCTGTTCCCACGATTGCCGCCGTGATAATCCACATCGTGCGGTTACGCAGGATCGCAGCGGCGAGGATCAGGCCGAAAAGCACTCCCTGCGTCCGGCGGGAGAACAGTATGCTGCACAACGTGTCCATGTCCGGGGTGTCCTTATTGCGGGTGTCCGCTGCGTTTCGGTGTGCCGGATGGGGACGTCAGACGTTGAACAGGAAGTGCATGATGTCGCCGTCCTGCACGACGTATTCCTTGCCCTCGATGCCTATTTTACCGGCGTCGCGGCACGCTTTCTCCGAGCCCAGCGCCACGTAGTCGTCGTACTTGATGACCTCGGCGCGGATGAATCCCTTTTCGAAGTCGGTGTGGATGATACCTGCCGTCTGCGGGGCTTTCATGCCGCGCACGTATGTCCAGGCCCGCGACTCGTCGGCGCCCGTGGTGAAGAACGTTTCGAGGTTCAGCAATTTGTAGGCCGATTTTATCAGGCGTGCCACGCCCGATTCCTCGAGGCCGAGGTCTTCGAGGAACATCTGCCTCTCCTCGTAGCTTTCCAGTTCGGCGATGTCGGCCTCCGTCGCTGCTGCGACGACGAGCATTTCGGCTTTCTCGCCGGCGATGGCCGCCTTCACCGCTTCGGTATAGGCATTGCCCGTCACGGCGCTTTTCTCGTCTACGTTGCAGACGTAGAGCACCGGTTTGTCGGTCAGCAGGTTGAGGTCGGCGACCAGCTTGCGGTCTTCCTTCTCCAGTTCCACCGTGCGGGCGCTGTTCCCCTGTTCGAGTGCGGCTTTGTATTGCAGGAGCAGCTCCACGGCACGCCTGGCGTTCTTGTCGCCGCCCGAGGTGGCCTGCTTCTGCGTTTTGGCGAGGCGGTTTTCGACGGTTTCGAGGTCTTTGAGCTGCAACTCCGTGTCGATGATGCCCTTGTCGCGCACGGGGTCGATCGACCCGTCCACATGGGTGATGTTGCCGTTGTCGAAGCAGCGCAATACATGGATGATGGCATGCGTGTTGCGGATGTTGGCCAGGAATTTGTTGCCGAGCCCTTCGCCTTTCGACGCCCCTTTCACCAGCCCGGCGATGTCCACGATCTCGATCGTGGTCGGGATCACCCGTTTGGGATTGTCGATCTCCGCCAGTTTGACAAGCCGCTGGTCGGGAACCGTGATGACGCCCACATTGGGCTCGATGGTACAGAAAGGAAAGTTCGCCGCCTGCGCCTTCGCATTGGACAGGCAGTTGAAAAGGGTCGATTTACCCACGTTGGGCAAACCTACGATGCCGCATTGTAAAGCCATTCTATTTATTTGTCGTTAGATTTCGATAACGCCTGCAAAGATACGAAATTCTTTTCATATTGTCATCGCAGGCAGGGGCTTTCGCACGGTTCCGCCTGCGATTTCCCGCTTTGCAGGGCATCGCCGGACGGATCGCCCGCAATGAAAAGGCAGCGGCCTGCGCAGGCCGCTGCCTTTTGGGGGCAGGCTGGTTTATCGTGCGTAGATGCGGGCGGCATAGCCCCCGCCCGGGGCCATCCGGATCTTCAGCCTGCGATCCTGCGGCAGCTCCGATACGGTCTTCCTGAAGTCGCGGGCTGCCCGGTCGGCGTTGATGCCGTCGGCGAAACTCTCGACGTCGTAGTTGCCGTTGCCGATGAACGACAGATCCAGCTCCAGTTCGCGGGGTGTCCAGTCGGTCATGGCGCCGATGTACCACGTGTCGCCCGAGCGGCGGGCGATGGCGATATATTCGCCCACCGAACCCGTGAGGGCCACCGTTTCATCCCATACGGTCGGGACTGAGGCCATGAAAGCGAAGCACTCGGGTTCCTTCATGTAGTTCGACGGCGAATCGCAGAGCATCGTGATCGGCGACTCGAAGACCACGTACTCGGCCAGCTGGCGGCAGCGGGTGCCCTGGCTCATGGGTTCGCTGTGCACCGGGCGGTAGTTGCCGCGCGAGGCATTGCGCATGGCTCCCTGCGTATAGTCCATCGGCCCGGCGACCATGCGGATGAACGGCATCGTGACGTCGTATTTCACCATGTCGGTCGATTCGGCCGACCATTTCAGCTGTTCGAGGCCGAACACGCCCTCGTAATTGAGTACGTTGGGCCATGTGCGGTTGAGCCCCGTGGGCTTGAATACGCCGTGGAAATCGAGCAGCATCTTATGTTCGGCGCAGACTTCGGCGGCGCGGTGCAGGAAATCGACCATCCGCTGGTCGTCACGATCCATGAAATCGACCTTGAAACCCTTGACGCCCATGTCGGCGTAATGTTTCACGACGCGCTCCATGTCGCGCTCGAAGGCGTAGTAGCCCGCCCAAAGGATGATGCCCACATTGCGCTCGCGGCCGTATTCGACCAGTTCTTCCAGGTCGATCTCCGGCACGACCTGCATCAGGTCTGCCTGTTTGTTCACGGCCCATCCCTCGTCGAGGATCACGTATTCGATCCCGTGCTGCGAGGCGAACCAGATATAATACTTATAGGTTTCGTTGTTGATGCCCGCCTTGAAATCGACGTCGTAGAGGTTCGAGGCGTTCCACCACTCCCAGGCCACTTTGCCGGGTTTGATCCACGAGGTGTCGGCGATCTTCGAGGCCGGGGCGAGGCGGTAGACCAGGTCGTTGTCGAGCAGCTGGCTGTCGTCCTTCGATACGGCCATTACGCGCCACGGGAACGACCGGGTGCCTTCGGTCGCGGCGATGTAGGGTTCGCGCTCCGTGACCAGCATCTGCAACTGGTTGTGGCCGCCCTGTTCCTCTTTTTTGGGATAGGGGGCGAACACGCCCTTCAGCACGGGGGCCTCCGTCGAGTTGTTGAGGAAGAGGCCCGGATAACCCTGCAGGTCGGCCTCGGTGATGACCATCTTGCGGCCGCCGGGAAGTTCCACCAGCACGGGCAGGAAGATCAGTTTGCGGGGGTCGAGCTGTGTCAGCGGGAGACGGGTGTAGGTGTTCTCGAACGAATTGCGGAACTGCCCTTCGAAATCGAGCAGCCGCTTGTGTCCGACATAGGGGGCGTACGCCGTATAATCGCCCGGGAAGGTATAGGCGACCTGCTCGTTCTCGACCAGGATGCCCTCCTTTTTCCGGGTCGTGAAACGGTAGGCCAGCCCGTCGTCGTAAAGGCGGACTACCAGCCCGTAATCGCCGCGCATCGTAAGCTCGAGTTCGTTGTAGTGGTCGCGGACGCTGCTCTTCTTGTAGAACGGCGAGGCGATCCGTGCGTCGACCGTATTTTTCCTGACCCTGGTGACTTTGGGGTTGCTGCCCAGCACTTCGCCGCCGCCGAGCGTCATCGAGACGGGCGACGGGGCGAGCAGCGTTTCGCCGTCGGCCGAGAGCGAGATCCTCAGGTCGGAGCCGGTGGCGACGGTGGCCTGCAGCGTGCCGTCGGGCGAGGTGAGCGTGTAGTTTTTCTGTGCCATGAGCGGCAGCGCGCACAGGGTGCATGCGAATAGGAATAGCGGTTTTAAGGACATAAATTCAGTTTGAACGGTTAATTTGCCCCGAAGATAGTAAATCCTCCGCAAAAAACGGCCGATATGCCTGAATTTTGATCTCCGTGCGCAATGCCCGGGGCGGGACACCTGTTTGCGGGACGGTGCTAACGCCTTTTCGGGGCGACCTGGCTGCGGTATTCCGACGGGGTGAGGCCTTTGAGCTGGCGGAACGTGCGCGAGACGTTCTTGATGTCGGAGAAACCCAGCTCGGCGGCCGCCTCGGATACGCTCAGCCCTTCGCACAGCAGTTGCATCATCTTTTCGATGCGTGTCTGGATGATGTAATCGTAGATCGAGGTGCCCATGCCCTTCTTGAAGCGGGTTTCGAGCAGGCGGCGCGACAGGGGCACCAGTTTCACCAGGTCATCCACCGTGATCTTCTGGCTGATATTCTCATGGATGTAGCGCAATACTTCGGCGATGTGCGGGTCGTTGTTGGCATAGATGTCCGTCGATTGCCGGGTGATGATGTTGAGCGGCATCACCATGACGTCTTCCCATTCCGCTTCGGGGTTGCGGATCAGCCGGTCGATCAGCCGTGCCACGTCGTAGCCGCCCTGCTCGACGCCCTGGCTGAGCGACGAAAGGTTCGGGGCGGAGAGCTTGCAGATCGTCTCGTCGTTGTCTACCCCCAGGATGGCTATGTCGTTGGGGATGCGCGAATTTCCCCCCCCCTCGATCTGGAGGCACGCTTCGGTGATATGGTACGCCTGGTTGTCGTCACAGGCCATGATAGCCACCGGTTTGGGCAGCGATTGCAGCCACGTGATGAGCTGCGCCGTGTCGTAGTACCACAGGTCGTTCTGGGCTCCGCTGCGCAGCGAAGAGAAGGTGAAATCGGGGTTCGCCTGCTCGATGGTCTCGCGGAAACCCTGGCAGCGTTCGTCCGAGAAGTCGATGCCCCGCGTCCCGTAGAAGGCGAAGTTGCGGAACCCCTTTTTCAGGAAATACTCCGCGGCCATGCGGCCGGCAAGGTGGTGCGGCCCGGTGATGTTGGGGATCGTCGTGAAACGCTTCTTGAAATCCTGCGCGATGGCGATGATGCCGTTTTCGCGGAACAGACCGACGTTGTCCGTGTTGTAGAACTGCCCGATCACGGCGTCGGCCTTCATCCGCACGGCCCATTCGACCACCGCCTCTATGCCGAACTTGTCGCGTATCGACAACGGCAGCCGGCAAAGGCTCCACGCCTGCGCCGTGTCGTGCGCATAGCGGGCCATGCCGAGCAGCAGTTCGCGGGCATAGGCTTCGGAAAAATCGGTCAGGAAAATTACGCGTGCCATGGTCTGGTTGGGTCTCTTCGAGGGTAAAGATAGCTTTTTTTCGGGAATTTTCTGCCCCAGGACGGAATTTCGGGCGAAAAGGCACTCCTGCCGGGGTTTCGGCGCCGGATAGGAAGGTTCTGCGCGATGTGAGGATGTAAAAGCGCAAATAGCCACGGACGGGACGCTTCTCTTCTCTTATATTTGTATAACCTAAACTGCGACCGGTTCCGATGCTGCGCAGATACGGCTGCCGGGGTTTGCAATACCGCCCCGGAATCCTTATCTTTGATGGAACGCTTTACGGACGGGGCGCATACACCGAAACTGCCATGACCAAAAAACTTACCTTCGCCTTGCTGGCCCTCGGGCTCCTTGCGTGCGCGCCGCGGCCGACCGGCCCGGTCGATTATGTAGACCCGTTCATCGGCACGGGCTACCACGGGCATACCTACCCGGGCGCAACGACGCCGTTCGGCATGGTGCAGCTCAGCCCCGACACGCGTGCCGGGGACTGGGACGCCTGCGCCGGATACCATTACGACGATACGACCATCGACGGTTTTTCGCATACGCACCTCAGCGGTACGGGGTGTGCCGACCTGGCCGACATCCTGTTCCATCCCACCACGCGCGAAATCGTGTTGCACGACGGCGCCTGCGTCCTGCAGCCCTATTTCTTTTCGCACGGGGACGAGAAGGCCTCCTGCGGCTATTATGCCGTGGAGTTACCCGGTGAAAATATCCGGGTGGAGCTTACGGCGGCGCCCCGTACGGGCGTGCACCGCTATACCTTTACGGGCAAGGGGCCTCGGCAGGTGGTCGTCGACCTGATGCACACGATCGCCGAGGAGCGGGTCGACATGCGCGAATTGCGGACGACGGCGCCCGATGAGATCGCCGGGATGCGCCGCACGCAGGGGTGGGTGCCCGACCAGTATGTCTTTTTCTCCGCCCGTTTTTCGGAGCCTTTCGCCGACGTGCGGCTGCTGGGCGACAAACAGGCCGTGCTGGCTTTTGCGCCGGACACCGAAACGCTTACGATAGCCGTCGGGTTGTCGTCGGTCAGCGCTGAGAATGCCAGTCTCAACAGCGTCGCCGAGGTGCCGGAGCTGGATTTCGATGCCGTGCATGCGCGTGCCGCCGCGCTGTGGCGCGAAGCGCTGGGCGACATCGTCGTCGAGGGCGGTTCGCGCGACGAAATGGTCAATTTCTATACGGCGCAGTACCATACCAAGCTGACGCCCAATCTGATGAGCGATGTCAACGGCGAGTACCGCCGTCACGACCAGCGCATCGCGCGTATGCCGCAGGGCGGGGCCTACTATTCGACATTCTCGCTGTGGGACACTTTCCGCGCGTGGAACCCGTTGCAGACGCTGGTGGATACGACGTTAGTCAACGACATGATCCGCAGTATGCTCGACATGTACGACATAACGGGCGAGCTTCCGATCTGGCCGCTCGCGTCGGGCGAGACGGGGACGATGATCGGCTACCATGCCGCGTCGGTCATTGCCGACGCCTACCTGAAAGGTATCCGCGGATACGATGCCGAAAAGGCGCTCGATGCGATGATCCGCTCGTCGAACATCAATAAGAAAGGTTCCGATTACTATGTGGCACAGGGGTTTATACCTTCCAATATCAAGCGCGAGTCGGTCTCCTGCACGCTGGAATATGCTTACGACGACTGGGCGATCTCCCGCATGGCCGGGGCCATGGGCCGGGACGACGTCGCCCGGGAGTATGCGCAGCGGGCGCTCAACTACGCCAATGTCTTCGACGGGTCGACCTGTTTCTTCCGCGGCCGCGGGACGGACGGCAACTGGTCTGAGCCGTTCGAAGAGTTCGCCACGGGGCGCGACTATACCGAGGCCACGCCGTGGCACTACCGTTTCTTCGTGCCGCACGACGTGAACGGGCTCGCCGGGCTTTTCGGCAGCCGCTCGGCATTCGTCCGTGAACTGGATCGGCTCTTTACGCTCGAATCGGATGAGATGCAGCTCGACGTAAGCGACGTGACGGGGCTCATGGGGCAGTATGCCCACGGCAACGAACCCAGCCACCACATGGCCTACCTCTACAATTATGTCGGGCAGCCGTGGCGGACACAGGAGCTCACGCGCAGCCTGCTGCACGGGATGTACGCCCCGACGCCCGCGGGGATCATCGGCAACGAGGACTGCGGCCAGATGTCGGCGTGGTACATCTTCTCCAGCCTGGGCTTCTATCCCGTCTGCCCCGGCTCGAACCAGTTTGCGCTGACCGCCCCCCAATTCCCGAAGGCCGTCGTGCGCCTGGCCAACGGCCGCACGCTGACCGTTACGGCAAACAACCCCCGCCGCAATACCTATATCGCTTCGGTGACGCTCGACGGAGTGCCCGTGACCGAAAATTTCATCACCTACGAACAACTGATGCAGGGGGGAGAACTGCACTTTACGCTCCGGCAGCGCCCTGACTTCACGCGCGGTACGGAGGCTGCCGCGGAACCCTATTCGCTCACGCGCGGCCAGGTCGTTTCGATCCCCTATACCACGCAGAACGTGAGCCTCTTCACCGAGCCTGTGGCCGTCGCCCTGGCCACGACGACGGCCGGGGCCGAAATCCGCTATACGCTCGACGGCTCGGAGCCGGACGAAACCTCGGCGCTCTATGCCGGGCCCGTCGTTGTCGACCGCTCGCTGACGCTCAAGGCGCGGGGATTCAAACCCGGGGCCGCACCGAGCCGTACGCTGACGCTCCAAGCCGAGAAGGCCGTATTCCGCAAAGGGCTGTCCGGAGCGGGCGCGGCCATGCGTCCGGGCGTCGCCTATGCCTGTTACGAAGGCGTGTTCTCGCATGTGGACGAGATTCGCCGGGGGAAGCTCGTGGCGTCCGGGACAATGCCCGAGCCGTCGATTGCCGATGCCCCGCAGGAAGACCATTTCGGATATATTTTCAACGGCTGGATCCGCATTCCCGAACGGGGCGTGTGGGAGTTCATGACCAAGAGCGACGACGGCAGCGTGCTCGTGATCGGCGACCGGAAGGTGGTCGACAACGACGGGTCGCACGCTTCGGTCATGGCGACCGGGCGCGTGGCGCTCGAAGCGGGTCTGCATCCCTATACGCTCATGTATTTCGAGGATTACGAGGGGCAGGATCTCTCCTGGGGCTGGAGGGCGCCCGGAGCGGCTCTCTTCGAGCAGATCCCCGCGGAGCGTCTGTGCGTCGAATTTCCCAATTGTCCCGGTGATTAAACTATAAAGTTATGAAACGATTGTTCTATCTTCTGGCGGCAGCGGCGTTCACTGCCTGCGGTTCGGCCACGACGCTCAGCGTCATGACCTTCAACATGCGTTACGACAACCCCGAAGACGGGGCGGATAACTGGCGTTTCCGCCGCGGGCGGGTCGCCGAGGTGATCGCTTCGCATGGCGTCGACGTTTTCGGTACGCAGGAGCTGCTTGCCAACCAGCTCGGCGACCTGAAGCGTTTGCTGCCCGGCTATGCTGCGGTGGGCGTCGGCCGTGAGGACGGTGCCGAGGCGGGCGAGTTCAGTGCCGTATTTTACCGGCGGGATCGTTTTACGCCCCTCGAATCCGGGACTTTCTGGCTGAGTGAAACCCCCGACGTCGCAGGCTCGAAAGGGTGGGACGGCGCCTGCGAGCGCGTGGCAACCTGGGTCGTACTGCATGACAGGGAAGGGGGCCGGGAGTTCCTCTTCGTCAACACCCACCTCGACCATGTAGGGCAGGTCGCCCGCGACGAAGGCGTGAACCTGCTCAGGGAGCGCATCGAAGCGCTGCGCGGGGATCGGCCTGTGATCCTGACGGGCGATTTCAATTCCGAGCCCGGCTCGTCGGTCGTGGCGCACGTGCAGAAAGACGGCGTGCTGCATGACGTGAAGCAGGTCGCCGGCCGTAAATCCGGCACGGAGTGGAGTTTTTCCGACTTCGGGCAGATACCCGAGGCCGAACGCCCGTTGCTCGACTACATCTTCGTGAGCGACGGCATCGCCGCCGACCTTTACGAGGTGCTGCCCGATACGCTCGGTGGCGGTTATGTCTCCGACCATGCCCCCGTGATGGCCATTGTCAAATTCGAAAAATAACATCCCGCAATGAAAAAGATACTCAAAAGCTGGCTGCTGTTCGCAGCACTGTGCACCTGCGCCACGGCTGTGGCCGAGCGCCCCATCCTGATCCATTCGCACAACGATTATTGCCGCCGTGCCCCTTTCTGGCAGGCGTACGCCCAGCAGGTCTATTCCATCGAGGCCGACGTGTTCCTGCACGGCGGCAAGCTGCTCGTGGGGCACGAGGTCGAAGACCTTTCGCCCGGCATGACCTTCGAGGCGCTCTACGTCGAACCGCTGGTGACGCTCTTCGGGCGTAACGGCGGGCGGGCATGGAAGGATTCCGGCGAACATCTTCAACTGATGGTCGAGCTCAAGTCTGCTACCGAACCGACTTTACAGGCCGTTGCGGCATTGCTGGGCCGCTATCCCGAGGTGTTCGACCCGGCGGTGAACCCCGAGGCCGTGCGGATCGTTGTCACGGGGCGTGTCCCGGCACCGGCCGATTTCGGCAAATATCCCTCCTATATCCGTTTCGACGGGGTGTGGGATGCCGACTATACGCCCGCGCAACTGGAGCGCATCGCCCTGATAAGCGCCGATTTCAGCGACTATTCGCAGTGGAACGGCAAGGGCTCGATCATCCCGGCCGAGCGTGCGGAACTGGAGACGGTCATCGACCGCGCACATGCCTGGGGAAAACCCGTGCGTTTCTGGGGCGCCCCCGAAGGGACGACGGTTTACTATACCTTTTATGATATGGGTATCGACTACCTCAATACCGACCATCCCGAGGCGTGCGCCGCGTTCTTCGATGATTTCGGCAACAAGAATTTCCAGATCGGCGAACGCCGCACGGCCGCCGAAGGCGTGACAGGCACCAAGCGCCTGGACAAGACCACGCGCGATTTCCGGGGCTTCCAGAACGACAAACTGCAACTCTCCAAGGGCATCGACGTCTACACCCCGACTTACCGCAACGACGGGGGCCGGGGACGGGTTCGCAACGTGATCTACCTGATCGGCGACGGCATGGGGCTGTCGCAGATCGTGGCGGCTTTCTATGCCAACAAGGGGCTGTCGACCCTGCAGATGAAATATATCGGCCTGCAACAGAACAATGCGCTGGATGCCTTCACGACCGACTCGGCTGCCGGCGGCAGCGCCCTGGCCACGGGCGAACGCCATGATAACCGCCATATCTCGATGAGCCCGGAGGGCGTGCCCTATTCCTCGCTGAGCGATTTCTTCCACGACAGGGGGCTGCCCGTGGGCGTCGTGACGCTGGGTAACATTGCCGATGCCACGCCGACGGCCTTCTACGGGCATTCGGTCGAGCGCGACAATGCCGACGAGCTGACCCGCTGCCTCATGGACGGGCGCATCGACCTGCTCTGCGGCAGCGGCATCCGTGAATTTACACGCCGCAAGGACGGGATCGACCTGGTCGGGGAGCTGGAGAAACAATACGATTTCGTGCGTTCGGTCGATGGGATCGATGCCGCGAAGGGCAAGGTCATCTGCATCGACGAGGCGATGGACGATGCGGCCGAGGAGGCTAACCTGACACTGCTGGCCGATGCCACGCGCGCTTCGATCGCCAAATTGCAGGAACGCGGCGGCGAAGGGTTTTTCCTGATGGTCGAGGGCGCCAAGATCGACTATGCGGGGCACTCGCGCTGCCTGCCCGGTTCGGTCATCGAGACACTGAGCTTCGACCTGGCCGTTGCCGAGGCGCTGAAATTCGCCGACACGAACGGCGAGACGCTCGTCATCGTCACGGCCGACCATGAAACCGGCGGCCTGGTGGTGGTCGACGGCGACGAGCATACGGGGCGTGTGACGGGCGTCTATGTTTCCGACGACCATACGCCCGCCATGCTTCCGGTATTCGCCTACGGCCCGGGCGCCGACAAGTTCTGCGGCACCTACATGAATACCGAGATTGCACGCAGGATAAAATCACTGATAAAATAACCGCATACTATGACGCTACGCAAACAAATCGCGGCATTCGTGTCGCTGGTCTTCGCAGCGGGCACGGTAGGGGCGCAAGACCTCAAATCGGGGCCCTACAAGCTGCCCTACAAAAACACCTATGTAAAAGAGGTATTCGTGGCCGAGAACGAGTTCCGCACGGCCAAACCCGAACACATCAAACCCCGGACGTTCGCCGAGGCGCGCAAGATCCTGCCCTCGCCCGTGTGGGAAGGGCATGAAAAGGAGGTCGAGATGTACTGGCATGCCTGGCAGATCGCCGTGGGCAACATCCGCCAGCCGCAGGAGGGCTCCGGGTTCGTGTCGCCTTACCTCGATATTGCCTACAACGGCAATATCTTCATGTGGGACGCTTCGTTCATGATGATGTTCGCCCGCTACGGTTACCGCTTTTTCCCGTTCCAGCGCACGCTGGACAACTTCTACGCCAAGCAGCATCCCGACGGGTTCATCTGCCGCGAGATCCGTGCCGACGGCTCCGACTGCTTCGAGCGCTACGATCCCACCTCGACGGGGCCCAACCTGCTGCCGTGGGTCGAACTGATGTATTACCGCCAGTTCGGCGACATCGACCGCCTGCACAAGGTTTTCCCCGCCCTGTGCGCCTATGCCAAGTGGTGGCGGCTCAACCGCACGTGGCCCGACGGCACCTACTGGTCGAGCGGATGGGGGACGGGCATGGACAACATGCCCCGCGTGAAGCCCGAATACAACCCGATCTTCTCGCACGGTCACATGGTTTGGCTCGACACCAACCTGCAGCAGATGCTGGTCGACGAGTCGCTGCTCAACATCGGTTTCCACATCGAACGCTGGCAGGAGATCGAGGACATGGAGGACGAGATGAAACGGCTGCGCGCCTATGTCAACGAGCACCTGTGGGACGACGCGACGGGTTTCCTCTACGACCGCTACGGCGACGGGTCGCTCTGCACGACCAAGGGGATCGGCGCCTTCTGGGCCCTGCAGGCCGATGCGCTGGACAAGGGGCGGATGGACCGCATGGTGGCGCACCTGGCGGACACGGCCGAATTCGACCGTCCGCACCGCGTTCCGTCGCTCTCGGCCGACCACCCGAAATACAACCCGACGGGCCGTTACTGGCAGGGCGGCGTATGGCCGGGTGCCAATTACATGGTCATCGACGGCCTCTATCGCAAGGGCTACCATGACCTTGCGCTGGAGGTGGCCGAAAACCATTTCAACGCCGTATTCGAAGTGTGGAAGAATACCGGGACTTTCTGGGAGTACTATGCCCCGGAGAAGATCGAACCCGGGTTCATGGCCCGCAAGGACTTCGTGGGCTGGGCGGGGCTGCCGCCGATCGCGGTGTTCATCGAGTATATCCTCGGCATCAAATCCGACTATTCCGAGGGGCGTATCGTGTGGGACATCAACCATACCGAGGCCCACGGCATCGACCGCTATCTCTATGGCCCCGAGGGTGTCGTGGGGCTGAAGGTCAAAGGCCGCAATTCAGCCGGGGACGTGCCTGCGGTGAGCGTTACGACCAACGTGCCGTTCGACCTGACGGTGACGTGGGGCGACGGGCAGAGCCGCACCGTCCGCGTGGAGAAAAGCGGCACTGTGAAACTGAACTAAGGAACCTAACCTACCTATGAAAAAGATAGCGACTCTTATGTGTGCCGTCGCCTTGTGGTGTTCGGCACAGGCACAGGCGCCCGCCCTGCATTTCGGCCGGGACGGCAAATTCCGGATCGCACAGTTCACCGACGTGCACCTCGACCTCGGTACGCCTTACCGCCGGGCGCAGGCGGAAAAAACTATCGCTCAGATGCGCTACATCCTCGATGCGGAGCATCCCGACCTGGTGGTCTTCACGGGCGACGTGGTGACGGGCAAGCCCGCCGCCCAAGCGTGGCACCGCGTGTTGGAGCCCGTCGCGGAACGCAACCTGCCGTTTTGCGTGGTGCTGGGGAACCACGACGCCGAGCAGGATCTCACACGCGCGGAGATCGGCCGCATCGTCACCTCGTATGCCGGCACGCTCAATACGCTCGGCGCCGGGGGCGAACTGGCCGACGTGGTGCTGGAGATCGCCGGGACGAAGAAACCTGCGGCGTTGCTCTACTGCCTCGATTCGCACGATTATTCAACAATCCCGTCTATCGACGGCTACGGTTGGTTTACTCAGGAGCAGGTGGGCTGGTATCGTGCCCGCAGCGCCGCCTATACCGCGGCCAACGGCGGGAAGCCGCTGCCGGCGCTGGCGTTTTTCCATATCGCCCTGCCCGAATACGTCGCTGCATGGCAGAACCCCGACAATACGCATGTCGGCCGTGCCGCCGAGGATGAATGCCCCGGGGCGCTGAACCCCGGCATGTTCGCCGCGATGGTCGAGTGCGGCGATGTGATGGGCACCTTCGTGGGACACGACCACGACATCGACTATGTGGTGGCCGAGAAGGGCATCGCTCTGGGTTACGGCCGTTTTTCGGGCGACGATACGACCTACAACAACCTGCGGCCGGGGGTGCGCATCCTCGTGCTGACCGAGGGCGAGCGAGGCTTCGAGACGTGGATACACGAGCGCGACGGCCGGATCGCAGACCATGTGGAATTCCGCGGCGGGAAAGTCGCGAAAGTCGGAAATAACAACTGATTGCGCGATGAGGATTGGTGTGGATTTGGGCGGCACGAACGTGCGCGCCGGCCTGGTGAAAGACGGCCGTATCGTGCGGTTACTTTCCGAACCCTGTAAAGCCGACCGCCCCGAAGGGGAGGTCGTGGATCATATTGCCTCGCTCATCGGGAAGCTCATCACCCCCGACGTCGCCCGCATCGGCATTGGCGTGCCGTCGGTCGTGGATGCGGCGCGCGGGATCGTCTACAATGTCGTAGGCATCCCGTCGTGGCGCGAGGTGTACCTCAAAGATCTGCTCGAAAAACGGTTCGGCGTCCCGGTATATGTCAATAACGACTGCAATTGCTTTGCTCTGGGCGTCAGCCGCTTCGGCGAGGCGAGCGCATACAGCGACGTGGTGTGCGTGGCGCTCGGCACGGGTGTCGGCGCGGGGATCGTGATCGGCGGCGAACTCTATTGCGGGCACGATACGGGCGCCGGGGAGATCGGGAGCATCCCGTACCTCGACCGCGACTACGAATACTATTGCAGCAGCCGTTTCTTCGTAGGCCGCGGCACGACGGGCAAGGAAGCCTACGAGCGTGCCCTGGCGGGCGATCCCGCGGCGCTGGCGCTGTGGCACGAATTCGGCGGGCACATCGGGCGGCTGGTGATGATGATTCTCTATGCCTACGACCCCGAAGCGATCGTTTTCGGCGGGAGCATCGCCCATGCCTACGGGTTTTTCCGGGAGGCGATGTACGAGCAGCTCAAACAGTTCCCGTATGCCAAGACGGTCGAACGGCTCCATATCTGCTGTTCGTCGGTCGAACACGTGGGGCTGCTGGGGGCTTCGGCGTGCGAATAACGGGCCGGGGTTTTGATTTGTCCGTTTTTTGCCTTATTTTTACCTTGTGTTCCTGAGCAACCCCATTTAAAACAAGCCCGATATGAAGAGACTTATACCCCTTGTTGTCCTCTGTGCGGCCCTCTGCGGCTGCGGTAAGGTAATTCCCGCCGACGATGAAGTCGCGGTGGTGCCGCTCCCCGAACGTGTCGTGAAAGGGCAGGGAACCTTTTTGCTGACCGCTTCGACCGAAGCGGTGCTGCTGTCCGGCGACGACAGTCTGGCCTGTGTGACCGGGGCGCTCGACGAAGTGCTGGAACCGGTGTTCGGCAAAGGGTTGCGGGTGCGGCATGCCGACGTGCCCCTCGACGGGGCGCTGAATATCTCGTGCGACGCGGCGATGCCGGCGGATGGCTACCGCCTGGAGATTACGCCCGGGCGTGCGGAGATTGTTGCCGGAAGCGCAGCCGGGGCGTTCTATGCGGTGCAGACGCTCCGCCAGCTGATCCCCGCTGCGGCTTACGGTGCGGCCAACGTGCGGGCCGTGGAGCTGCCCGTCGTGACGATCGAGGACAAACCGTGCCTGGGCTACCGGGGCATGATGCTCGACGTCTGCCGCCATTTCTTCACGGTCGACGAAGTGAAGGAGGCGCTCGACATCATGGCCCTGCATAAGCTCAACGTGTTCCACTGGCACCTTACCGACGACCAGGGGTGGCGTATCGAGATTAAGAAATACCCGAAGCTGACCGAGGTGGGTTCCGTACGCAGCCGTACGCTGATCGGCCGCGACCCGGGCGGCGAGTACGACGAAAACTGCAAGTTCGACGAAACGCCCTATGGCGGTTACTATACGCAGGACGAGATCCGCGACATCGTGGACTACGCCGCGAAGCGTTTTATCACGGTGATCCCCGAGATCGAATTCCCCGGACATGCCGTGGGTGCGCTGGCCTCCTATCCGTGGCTCGGCTGCACGGGCGAGCAATACGAGGTGCGCCAGACCTGGGACATCGACGATAGGGTGTTCTGCATCGGCAAGGAGACGACCTTCGAATTCATCGAGGGGGTGCTGGAAGAGGTCGTCGGCCTTTTCCCGTCGGAATACATCCATATCGGCGGCGACGAATGCCCGACGGTGATGTGGGAGAAGTGCCCGCATTGCAAGGCGCGCATGAAGGCCGAAGGGCTGAGGCGTCCGCGCCAGTTGCAGAACTACGCCACGGCACGCGTCGAGAAGTTCCTGAATGCCCGCGGACGCCGCCTGATCGGCTGGGACGAGATACTCGAAGGCGATGTCACCCCGACGGCGACCATCATGTCGTGGCGCGGTGCGAAAGGGGGCATCGAAGCCGCCAGGCAGGGCAACCATGCCATCATGGCGCCGACCACGAACTGCTACCTGGATTACTACCAGACGCGAGATACGGCCCGCGAACCCCTTGCCATCGGCGGGTACGTACCCGTGGAGAAGGTCTACGAACTCGATCCTTACGAGCAGCTCACGCCTGCCGAGCAGGCTTGTATTCTGGGCGTGCAGGCCAACCTGTGGACGGAGTATATTGCGACATGGCCCCATGCCGAATATATGCTTCTGCCGCGCCTGAGCGCGCTGGCCGAAGTGGGGTGGAGCCTCGACCGGAAGGATTATGCCGGCTATCTGCACCGTGTCCGCCGCCTGGCGCGGATCTACGATGCCTGCGGGTATAATTATGCGCGGCACATTTTCGGAGAGTAGGGCGGCGCCCGCATACGGACGGGGATCGGCTGAGTGTCGATCCCCGTTTTTTGTGCCCCGCAGCGGCACCGCAGGCCCTCGGGGATATTATCTCGGGTTTTGCACGGTGTGTTCGTAAATTTTTGCTATCTTTGGAGGCAAAAAGTGTGCGGATTATGGATTTGAAATACGTGCGGAGCGAATTGCGCAAGCTCTCGGAAATTGTTGAAGGCTGGAATGCCACCCAGGAGATCGGCTCCCTCGAGCGGGATCTCGCACTCGATAAATTGCGGACACTCTACGAGGCTGTGCGTTTCGGTACGGAGGAGGAACCCGCTGCGGCCGATGCCGTCCGGCAGGAACCCTTCCCGACGGAGATTCCGGTCAGCCTCGACCTCGGCGAAGTGCTTTCGATCGAGCCTCTGCCCGTGGCGGAACCCGAATTGCCGTCGCTCTCCGGATCCGGGCCGGAACCCGAATCCGGGTTCATTGCGCCCCAGGCCGGTCTGCCCGTGGCGGAGCCCGGGGCAGCTTTCCCCGATTGCGATACCGCGGCGGCGGAAACGGTGGCCGAATCTGTGCAGGATTCCGTGCCGGCGGACGGACAAGAGCCGGCCGGGGGTGTTGCGGAACCTGCCGAAATCCCGGCTGAACCGGCTGCGGGGCGAACTGCGGAGGCTGAACTCCCGGTTGCCGGGCTGGTTCCCGATCCTGAAACCCCGGCTGCGGAAGAAATCCCTGCGCCCGAATCGGCTGGAAATAGCGCCGGCAAGGAAGTGCCGGCTGAAAATATTGCGGCGGCATCCGAATCGCATGGGGATTCCGGCTCGCAGGAGTTTGCCCGTGTGCCGGGGGCATCCGGGCCGCAAGGGGCAACCGACCCCCGGGACGAGCCCGCACACCGGGAAGCACCCTCGGGGATGCCCGAACCGGAAGCAATTGCCGGATCAGGGGCGGAAACGGGCGTTACCCACCCGGCTCCCGGAGCGGGGGCGCATCCTGCGGCAGCGCCGCAGCCGATCGCGCCGACCTTGTTCGGCATCGAAGAGGAGACCCAGCGCCACCGCCATAAACAGCGGGTAATCATGTCGCTTTACAATCCCGAACCCACGGCTGCACGGCCGACGGCCGAAAAGCCTGCTCCGGCACCTGCCGCGGGGGACGCCGCAAAACCCGTGGCAGGGCGGCCGCAGCTTCCAACCGACAGTCCGGCAACCGACAGCCCGGAACCGGCATCCGGCCCTGGCGCTTCGGCTCCCGGGGCTCCGCGTATGTTCGCCGGGGATGAGGCCCCTGCCGAAGGTGCGTATGCGGCGTCCGTGCCGCAGCGTCCGGCGCCCGTGTCCGACACCGGGGATGACGACGAAGAGCCCGATTTCGAGGAGATTACCCTTGCAGGGAACGGGGCGCCGAATAACGGGGCCGTACTGGGCGAAGTGATCAACCATGACAAACAGACGCTGGCCGATACGATTGTGCCGCCGCGCGACATGGCCTCGGAACTGCGCCGCAGCGAGCCCGTCACCGACCTGAGGCGCGCCATCGGCATCAACGACAAGTTCCTGATGATACGCGACCTATTCGACGGCGATGCCCGGGCTTACGAAGCGGCGCTCGACAAGCTCGATGCCTTCGGCGATTTCGACGACTGCATGATCTACATTGCCGAGAATTATGCCTGGAATGCCAATTCCGACGGCGCGAAGTTCCTGATGGAACTGCTCGAACGTAAATTCGCATAGCTCCATGGCCAAGCTCTATATCGTACCTACGCCGATCGGGAACCTCGACGATATCACGCTGCGGGCGGTCAATGTGCTGCGCGAGGTGGATTTCATCCTCGCCGAGGATACGCGTACTACGTCGTTCCTGCTCAGACACCTCGGTATCGAGAAAAAACTCCATTCGCACCACAAGTTCAACGAACACGCCACGGTCAAGATGGTGGCCGGGTCGATTGCCGCCGGACGCAATGCCGCGTTGGTTTCGGACGCCGGGACACCCGGTATCTCCGACCCGGGGTTCCTGCTCGTCAGGACTTGTGTCGAGGCCGGCATCGAGGTCGAGACCCTGCCCGGTGCCACGGCGCTCATCCCCGCCCTCGTGCAGAGCGGCTTCCCGTGCGACCGGTTTTGTTTCGAGGGGTTCCTGCCCCAGAAAAAGGGGCGGACGAAGCAGTTGCAGGCGCTCGCCGACGAGGAGCGTACGATGATATTTTATGAATCGCCCTACCGGGTGGTGAAATGCCTCGAACAGTTTGCCGAAGTGTTCGGCCCCGGGCGCCGGGTGTCCGTATCGCGCGAACTGACCAAGAAGTTCGAGCAGACCGTGCGGGGCACTGTCGCCGAGGTGCTGGAGCATTTCCGCACGACCGAACCCAAAGGCGAATTCGTGATCGTGCTGGCCGGAAAACCCAAGCCCGGACGGGAAACGCAGGGGGACGGCGACGAACAAAAGATCGGATATGATGAATAACAACGATACGCATCGGGTCAAACGCTCTTTCTCGGCATGGCTGGGGGAGATGCGCGAATTCCTCCGGGGGCGTTTCAGCCTCGATGAGGACAAGGCGCAGCGCGACGAGGTCGTGGCGTCGATTTCCAAGGGGGTGGTATTTCGCGGGGTCAACCTGTGGGTACTGATCTTTGCGACGATGATCGCGTCGCTGGGCCTGAATGTCAACTCGGCCGCCGTGATCATCGGCGCCATGCTCATCTCGCCCATCATGGGGCCGATCATGGGCATCGGCCTTTCGCTGGGTATCAACGATTTCGAACTGCTCAAAAAGTCGCTGCGCAATTATGCGCTGATGTTCGTCGTGGCGATCGTCACCTCGACGGTCTATTTCCTGGTGTCGCCCCTGTCGTCGAACAGCAGCGAGTTGCTGGCACGCACCGTGCCGACGACCTACGACGTGCTGATCGCATTGTTCGGCGGCCTGGCGGGCATCGTGGCGCAGACGCGGCAGGATCGCACGTCGACCGTGATCCCGGGCGTGGCGATCGCTACGGCGCTGATCCCGCCCCTCTGTACCGCGGGCTTCGGCCTTGCCACGGGGCAGATGCGCTTCTTCTTCGGGGCGTTCTACCTCTTTTTCATCAACTCGGTATTCATCGCCCTGGCGACCTATGCCATGGTGCGGTTCCTGAAATACGAGAAAAAGGCGTTCATCGACAAGGTGCGCGAGCGCAACGTGAAGCGGCTGATGATGGTCATCACGCTGGTGACCTTCATCCCGAGCGTTGTCATCGGGTTCCACATGGTCAGGGTGTCGCTTTTCGAAGCGGCGGCCGACAAATATGTCTCGCAGGTCTTCAATTTCCCCCATACGCGCGTGATCGAGTGTAATAAGCGTTACGCGCACCGCGGGCATCCGTCGCAGATCGAACTGCTGCTCCTGGGGGAGCCGCTCGACGACGGGACGATCGAGAACGCCCGCACCCAGATGCGCAGCTTCGGGCTCGACAAGGCCGAGCTGGTCGTCCGCCAGGCGAACACCACGGACAAGATCGACGTAGCGTCGCTGCAACAGAGTTACCTCGAACTCCTGGAAGAGAAGAACAGGCGCATCGGCGAGATGGCTGCGCAGCTGAAACGCTACCGTGTCACGAATGTCGAGGTGGACGACATTTCGCGCGAGGTGGGCGCCATGACCACGAACGTCAGGGCCATATCGCTGATGAAGGGCATTACGTTCGACGTTTCGGGCACGCCGCTCGATACGACGCTCGTCTGCGTGGTCACGCCGAAAGTCCCTTCCGACTCCATCGACCGGACGACACTTGCGAACTGGCTGAGAATCCGCACCAAGGTCGCCAACGTAAAACTTTTCGTCGAACCGTAACCGCTGATTTGCCGGATGAAACGTACAGAGCTGAATTTCGTACAAAAGGTATGGTTGGAGTCCCTGTGGCTCGGGGCGCGGGTGTTTGCCATGATGCCCTACTGGTTCAAATACTACATTGTTGAAAACCTGCTCTTTTTCATCATATATTATTGCCTGCGCTACCGCATGAAGGTCGTGAAGGCCAATTTGCGGAACTCGTTCCCCGAAAAAAGCGAGCAGGAACGGGCGACCGTCTGCCGCAGTTTTTACCGTACGCTTGCCGAGATTTTCGTCGATACGGTCAATATGGCCCACATGGGCGAGGAAAAAGGCCGTACGGTTCTCACCGTAAAAGGGTTCGAGGAACATTATGCGAAGGTGCACGGCCGCGACTGGATCGCCATGACGGCCCATTTCGGCTGCTGGGAGTATTGCTCCTACTGGGGGCTTTACGAACGCTCGCAGATGCTCGTGGCCGTTTACCACCCGCTGCGCAGCAAAGTGATGGAATGCCTTTACCAGCGCCTGCGCAACTACGAGAATTCGATGACCGTGGCGATGAAGGATTCGCTGCGCTTCTACCTGCGCAACCGGGAACGCGGCATCGAGGGCAAGAACCTCGTGATGGGGCTTATCGCCGACCAGAACCCGCCGCGCCGCCCCGACAGCCATTGGTTCCGCTTTCTCAACCAGGATACGATCTTCTTCGACGGCGGGGAGAAACTGGCGCTGCGCTGTAACCTGCCGGTCTATTTCGTCCGGATGGAGCGCTTGCAGCGGGGACGTTACCAGATGTCGTTCGAACCGATCTACGACGGTGTGGAGGAGGTCGCCGAATACGAAATCACGGAACGTTACGTTAGACGTTTGGAAGCCATGATCCGCGAGCATCCCGAGCTCTGGATGTGGTCGCACCGCCGCTGGAAACACAAACGCACGAATGCCAATCGTTAAAATCGTCATACTCAACTGGAACGGCGCGGAGCACCTACGCCGCTTCCTGCCGAGCGTCGTGGCCGCGGCTCCCGCCGGGGTCGGGGTCGTCGTCGCCGACAACGGTTCGACGGACGGGTCGCTGGCGGTGCTGGCGGAGGAGTTCCCGACCGTCGCCGTGGTGCGCCTCGACCGGAATTACGGTTTTGCGGGCGGTTACAACCGCGCTTTGGCGCAGGTCGAGGCGGATTATTACCTGTTGCTCAATTCCGATGTCGAGACACCCCGGGGATGGCTGGAGCCGATCCTCGGCGTTCTGGAGCGTGAGCCCGACGTGGCGGTCGTTTCGCCCAAGCTGGTTTCGTGGCTCGACCGTACGAGATTCGAGTACGCAGGGGCTTCCGGGGGCTTTATCGACTTCCTGGGCTATCCTTTTTGCCGGGGGCGTATCCTCAAGCGGGTCGAAGCCGACGAGGGGCAGTACGACGACGCCCGCGACGTATTCTGGGTCAGCGGAGCGGCTTTTTGCTGCCGTGCCGACGTGTTCCGCGCATTGGGGGGCTTCGACGACGATTTCTTCGCCCACATGGAGGAGATCGACCTCTGCTGGCGCATGCAGCTCGCGGGTTACCGCGTGCGGGTCGTGCCCGGGAGTACGGTCTACCACCTCGGCGGCGGGACGCTGACGACCGATTCCCCGACCAAGGTGTTCTACAACCATCGCAATAACCTGGCGATGCTCTACAAGTGTGCTTCTCCCGTGCAGCGTGCCGTCGTGGCCGTCGTGCGCCCCGTGCTCGACCTGATGGCTGCATTGTCGTACCTGGCACAGGGGCGGGGCGATAATTTCCGTGCCGTATTCCGCGCCTGGCGCGATTTCCTCCGCTGGCACGGCAGCCTGTCGCGCAAGCGGAAGGAGATTCGGCAGCAGTGCAGGGGGACGGTCGCCGGGAAGGTTTACCGCGGTTCCGTAGTCCTGCGTTACCTTTTGGGGCGAAAGACCTTCGGGCGGATGATGTGACCCGGCGGAAAAACTCAGGACGGAGATTTGCCTTCCGGTGGAATAACTTAAAATAAGACCTCCCGGTTTTGCCGGGAGGTCTTATTTTAAACAGTATTCGGTGTTTTCCTACTTGTTGATTTTCGCCCACGAATCCTTGAGCGTCACCGTGCGGTTGAACACGGGGTGTTCGGGTGTCGAGTCGGTGTCGGGACAGAAGTAGCCTACGCGCTCGAACTGCACGGCCTGCCCTATGGGTATGTCGCGCAGCGACGGCTCCAGGTAGCCCGTGACCTTGACCATGGATTCGGGGTTGAGGTTGTCCTCCCAGGTCTGTCCTTCCTCCACGTCGTCGGGGTTCTCCTTCGTGAAGAGCGGGTTGAACAAGCGGATTTCGGCCTCCACGGCATCTTTGGCCGATACCCAGTGGATGACACCCTTCACGCGGCGGCCGTCGCTCGACGACCCTCCGCCCGACATCGGGTCGTAGGTGCAGCGCAGCTCGGTGATGTTGCCCGCGGCATCCTTGATGACCTCCTCGCACCTGATCAGGTACGAATAGCGCAGGCGCACCTCGCCGCCGGGTGCCAGGCGGAAGAACTTTTTGGGAGGCTCCTCCATGAAATCGTCGCGCTCGATGTAGATGACCTTCGAGAAGGGCACCTGCCGCGTGCCGGCCGATTCGTCCTCGGGGTTGTTGATCGCCGTGAAGAGCTCGGTCTTGCCTTCCTCGTAGTTGGTGATGACCACCTTCAGCGGGTTGAGTACTGCCATGCGGCGCTCTGCGATCTTGTTCAGGTCTTCGCGCACGCAGTATTCGAGCTTGCCCAGGTCGATCACGTTGTCGCGCTTGGCTACGCCCACCATCTCGGCGAAGTTCCGCACCGAGGCCGGGGTATAGCCCTTGCGGCGCAGTGCGCAGATCGTCGGCATGCGGGGGTCGTCCCAGCCCATCACGGCGCCCTCCTGCACGAGCTTCA
>ENA-UBDJ01000242-UBDJ01000242.1-human-gut-metagenome-genome-assembly--contig:-NODE-242-length-32510-cov-5.827330_pt1 | contig 32510 bp, 19 predicted proteins | sample MGYA00244279_ERZ654774 | MGnify/ENA primary metagenome ERZ654774 (study PRJEB26926, sample SAMN06164701) | human gut metagenome | biome: ENVO:00009003; feature: ENVO:2100002; material: ENVO:00002003...
ACGAGATTTCTGCCTGTCTCGTGGGCTCGGAGATGTGTATAAGAGACAGCCGATGAACTGCCCGCACCACTGCGAGATCTACCGTTCGAAGCCCCGCTCGTACAAGGAGCTGCCCGTCCGCCTCGCGGAGTTCGGAACCGTCTACCGCTACGAGCAGTCGGGCGAGCTGCACGGGCTGACGCGCGTGCGCGGGTTCACGCAGGACGACGCGCACCTGTTCGTACGTCCCGACCAGCTGCTCGAAGAGTTCGAGCGCGTGATCGACATCGTGCTCTACATCTTCAAGACGCTGAAGTTCGACAACTATACGGCACAGATTTCGCTCCGCGACCCCGACAACAAGGAGAAATACATCGGTTCGGACGAGAACTGGGAAAAGGCCGAGAGCGCCATCATGCAGGCGGCCAAGGAGAAAGGGCTCACGACCGTCGTGGAGCTGGGCGAAGCCGCATTCTACGGCCCGAAGCTGGACTTCATGGTCAAGGATGCCATCGGCCGCAAATGGCAGCTGGGCACCATCCAGGTGGACTACAACCTGCCGGAGCGTTTCGACCTGACGTACAAGGGCGCCGACGACAAACTGCACCGCCCGATCATGATCCACCGTGCGCCGTTCGGTTCGATGGAGCGTTTCGTGGCCGTGCTGCTCGAGCACACGGGCGGCAAATTCCCGCTGTGGCTCTCGCCCCAGCAGGTCGTGGTACTCCCCATCTCGGAGAAGTTCAACGACTACGCCCAGAAAGTCGCGGACTACCTGAACCGCAACGACGTCCGCACCGAAGTCGACGACCGCAACGAGAAGATCGGCCGCAAGATCCGCGACAACGAGCTGAAGCGTATCCCCTACCTGCTGATCGTCGGCGAGAAGGAGGAGGCCGAGGGCCTCGTATCCGTCCGGGCACAGGGCGAAGGCGACAAGGGGCAGATGACGATGGAAGCGTTCCGCGACCTGATCACCAGTCTGGTATCGCAGGAGATCGAAGCCAACAAAATGGAAAAGAAGTAATTAACCAATAAAATTTTTACGACTATCGCAGCACCGAAACCATTCCCGCCGAGGCCGTTCAACCCCGGGAATAACCGGCCGAAACCGGCAAACAACAATCGGTACGGGCGCCGTCTGCCCGAAAAGGAGAACCCCCACCGCATCAACGAGCAGATCACGGCTCCCGAGGTGCGCGTCGTGGGCGACAACATCGAACAGCCTGTCGTACTGCCGATCCGCGAAGCACTGAGGCTCGCCCAGGAGCAGGAACTCGACCTGATCGAAATCTCGCCCAAGGCCGAACCTCCCGTATGCCGTATCGCCGACTACCAGAAATTCCTCTACCAGCAGAAGAAAAAGGCCAAGGAGCTTAAGGCCAACCAGGTGAAGGTCGTGGTCAAGGAGATCCGCTTCGGCCCGCAGACCGACGACCATGACTACAACTTCAAGCTCAAGCACGCCATGAACTTCCTCAAGGAGGGTTCGAAGGTCAAGGCGTACGTCTTCTTCCGCGGGCGTTCGATCGTCTTCAAGGAGCAGGGTGAAATCCTGCTGCTGCGCTTCGCAACCGACCTCGAGGAGGTGGCCAAAGTGGAGATGATGCCCAAGCTCGACGGCAAGAAGATGAACATGATGCTTGCGCCGAAAAGCAAGAAGTAAGGCCTTGGCGGCGGCCGGACACCGCCGCGCAGAATTCATAACGATCCGTAATCGGAGCCCGGGAAAGGCTCCGGTTATGGATTTTTTGTTTCATCGCAGGGCTGGACAGCATGGGGAAGCGGGTGAAGAAGCGGCTGCCAGGGAAGGCTCGGAGGGATGACAGGGGATAGGAGGACGACGGGGACGGCAGTGCCGAAAATTATTTTGACCGGAACGCCGATTTTACGTACCTTTGCAGGGATGATAACTCCCGACGACATATTCCGCATCACGGATGAAGCGGCTTTCGAAGTGGCGGCGCTGGAGGTATTCCGGCGCCAGGCTGCGGAATGCGCGCCCTACCGCGAGTATCTGTCCCTGATCGGCGTACAGCCCGGGGAGGTGCGGACGGCGGATGCGATCCCCTACCTGCCGATCGGGCTGTTCAAGACCCACGAAGTGTATTGCGGCGGCACGGAGCCCGAAGCGGTCTTCACCTCGTCGGCCACCACTGGCATGACCTCGTCGCGCCACCCGATGCGCTCGCTGGCGCTCTACGAACAGGCATTCCGCGCTTCGTTCCGGACATTCTACGGCGAACCGGCACGGTGGAGCCTCTATGCACTGCTGCCCAACTACCTGCGGCGCAAAGGCTCGTCGCTGGTCTACATGGCCGACCGGCTGATCGCTGACTGCGGCTCGGGCGGCTTTTACCTCGACGACTACGAAGCCCTGCTGGAGGCGATGCGCCGCGACCCCAAGCCCAAGATCCTGCTGGGCGTAAGCTATGCGCTCTGGGATTTGGCGGAGCGTTACGCCCCGAAGCTGGACGACACGGTCGTCATGGAGACGGGCGGCATGAAAGGATACCGCGAGGAGATCCCCAAAGCGGAATTCCACAAAATCCTGTGCGACGCATTCGGAGTAGACAGGATACACTCCGAATACGGCATGGCGGAACTCACGTCGCAGGCCTACTCGCAGGGCGGGAACATCTTCCGCTGCCCGGCCTGGATGCGGGTCGCGGCACGCGACGTGAACGATCCGTTCGACCGCCTGCCGGCAGGCTCCCGCGGCGGGCTGGACATCGCCGACCTGGCTTCGTGGTGGTCGTGCGCCTTCATCCAGACCCAGGACGTAGGGCGCGTGGCTGCCAACGGAGCGTTCGAGGTAGAAGGACGCATCGACCACAGCGACATCAGGGGTTGCAACCTGCTGGTGCAGTAGCGGAACGGCAGGGGCATCACACCGTCCCCGTGCGCAGGCTGCCTCGCACGGGACATTACCCGTAACAGGGCGATTGCCACGGGCGACACGGCAGACCGACACGAAACAAGTAAAGAAAAATAGCGATGAAAACAGTAGCATTCGTCCCCTTACGCCTCAACAGCCAGCGGGTAGCGGGCAAAAACCTCCGCCTGCTGGGCGGCGAACCGCTGATGTGCCATATCCTGCGGACGCTCGCCGGCATCGGGGAGATCGACGAGGTGTACGCCTATTGCAGCGACGAACGCATCTGCGAATACCTGCCCCGAGGCGTGCGTTTCCTGCGCCGCAGCCCCGGCCTCGACCGCGATACGACGCTCGGGCGGGAGATCTACGACAGTTTCACGGCCGACGTCGAGGCCGACCTCTACGTGCTGGCGCACGCCACCTCGCCGTTCATCCGCGCGGAGACCGTGGCAGATGCCCTGCGGCACGTACGGTCGGGGGAATACGATTCGGCGTTCAGCGCCGAGAAGATCCAGACCTTCGCCTGGTTCGAAGGCCGGCCGCTCAACTATGCGCTGGACGACATCCCCCGCACGCAGACCATAGAGCCGGTCTATATCGAAACCAGCGCATTTTTCATTTTCCCGCGCACGCTCTGGTGCGGCCGCGGGCGCCGCATCGGGGAGAAGCCCTACATGGCCGTCGTCGACCGCATCGAAGGGTTGGACATCGACAACCCCGAGGATTTCACGATGGCCGAGATCATCGCGGCAAGCCGGCGGCTGGGGTGACGGGAGCGGGAATCCGAGATGAGCATAAAAAAGCGACCTTTCCAGGTCGCTTCCTTTATTTCAAAAGGGCGGGGTTACTCCGCCCCGCGCTCGTAGGCGTCGATCATCGAGCCGCGGGTGCGGTTGACGATCCGCGCACCGAGCGACGTGGCATAGTCGCGCAGTACTTCATGCCCGCGGAAGAGTTCGGCGACCTCGGCCAGGTATACCGACATCGTATAGGGCACGTGCGGCACCTTCATGTAGATGGGCTGCGGAGCCGGGGGAAGAGTATCGTAATAGTGGCGGTCGGCACGGCACAGGCGGTTCGCATCGTCGACGCAGAGCCCGTCGAGCAACGTATGATCCACCCCGTAGAGCTCGATCCGCCGGTAACCCAGTAACAGGGCGACGTATTCGCCCACCTGCACGACCGTGCCGAAATTGGCGCTGCCCAGGCCGTGGCGGAAAAGCCAGAAGCCGACGCTGCCAAAACCGCGGTAGACCTGCGTATGGAAGCGAACGATGCGGATACGGGGGTTGGGCAGCGCGGCGCGGTAGTCGAACTTTTCGGGATTATAGAACTGTACGTAGAGCGTCATCGGCCACGTGACCTTGCTATCGAGCGTGCGGTAGAGCGCGGCCACGCGGTCGCGGCATTCGCTGTCGCGGAAGAACATCGGGTCGGAAAGGACGTAATAACCCGGTCTGACCACCTCGAAGCGGTCGTCCTCGGCAAAAAAGTTGACCGCCATGAAATCCTTCGCCTCGTATTCGCGGCGCGCGATCAATCGCGGCAGGTCGTCCGACAACGAAGGGCCGTTGCCCAGAATGACCATCCCGCGCGACGGGTCGCCCGTCGGGCCCGCACGGCGGATATAGTTGCGGAAATTCTCCTTGACGGCCATCACGGCGAAGTAAAGCGCCGTGTCGAACGTATTGCGGATGAATGCGATGAGCTTCTCGGATGCGGTCATGAACAGGGTTTTATTTGCAAATGTAGCAAAAGATCGGTATCTTCGCAAGAAACCAAACCGTAACAAATGGCATCGGCAACCATCTCGGTCATCATACCCCTCTACAACAAGCAACGCGAAATCGGCGACACCCTACGCTCGGTGCTCGCACAGACTTTGCAGCCCACGGAGATCGTCGTCGTGGACGACGGATCGACGGACGGGAGTGCCGGCGCCGTGCGTGCCATCGCATCGCCGCTCGTGAAGCTCGTCACGCAAGCGAACGCCGGGGTCTGCGCGGCACGCAACCGCGCCATCGCCGAGTCGACGGGCGACCTGATCGCCCTGCTCGACGCCGACGACACGTGGGAACCGGGATTCCTGGAGGAGATCGCTTCGATGGCGGCCGAATTCCCGGGCTGCGGGATTTATTCGACAGCCTTCAACATCGTCAGCCATGACGGGCGGTTCCCCGCCCCCACCCCCACGGAGCGCGGCGTGGTCGCCGACTTCTTCCGCGACTCGGCGCACCGTTATATCTCGATCCCGTCGGCCAGCGCCGTCCCACGCGCGGTATTCGAAACAGTGGGCGGATTCCCCGAGGGAATGAAGATCGGCGAGGATCTCTACATGTGGATCAAGATCGCCCGGCGCTACAAGGTCTGCTTTTCGCCCAAGCCGCTGGCAAACTATTCGAAGGTGGCCTCGAACCGGTCGTCAGCCATCTACACGCCCGAGCGGACACGCTACTCGTTCGAGGAGCTTTACGACCCGGTGGCGGCAGACGGATACAACGAGTTCGTGGCCCGCGCAGCCCTGGGAAAAGCGCTCATCATCAGTGCAAAGGGGGGCACGAAGGATGCGGCGAGGGCTATCCGGTTCTTCGGCTACACGAAGACTTACCGCCGCACGCTGCACAAGGTACGCATCCTCAACGCCCTGCCCCGCAGCTGGCGGGGGCCGCTGATCGGGCTTTACAACAGCCTGGCCTGGCGCATCGCCCGGAAAGGGCTCTGAGCCCCGAAAATTCCGACAGCATGAAATACCTTTCGAACCCCTCCGTCGTAAAGGGTCTTTTTACGGCACTCCTCCTGCTAGCGGCATCCGTCGCCCGGCCCCAATCCGCAAATCCGGACACCCCTTCCTACACGATGCGCTCGGGCGGCATCGAACGCAGCTACAAGCTCCACCTGCCCCAGGGGCTACCCCAAGGCGCCCCGCTGGTGGTCGTCCTGCACGGTTACGGCGGTAACAACGACCCGGGCCGCTTCGGGCTGAACGCCGCGGCCGACCGCCACGGCTTTGCCGTCTGCTACCCGCAGGGCGCGAAGGACGGCCGGGGCAAGACGTGCTGGAACGCAAGCTACCCGTTCCAGGCGGACATGGCCGTCGACGACGTGAAGTTCATCGCACAGCTGGTGCGCCACCTGCAAAAACGACACGGGCTGAGCCGCCGCAACGTATTCTGCACGGGCATGTCGAACGGCGGGGAGATGTGTTACCAGCTCGCGGCGCAGCGCCCCCGCCTGTTCGCGGCTGTGGCACCCGTATCGGGGCTGATGCTCGAATGGCTTTACAAGGCCGACGATTCCACGCACCCCGTGCCCCTGTTCGAAATACACGGCACGGCCGACCGCACGTCGGCGTGGGAGGGTGACCTCGACAATAAAGGCGGCTGGGGCGCCTACGTCGCCGTACCGATGGCCGTGCATTACTGGGCAGCCAAGAACAAATGCACCGGCATGCAGACGGACACTATTCCCGGGCGCACGCCGGAAAACGGCCGCAAGGTCATCGCCCACCGCTTCACGGGCGGCACGGGCGGCAGCGAAGTCTGGCTCTACGAGATCGTCGGCGGGAAACATTCGTGGGGCGAACAGGACATCGACACGGGCGAGGAGCTCTGGAAATTTTTCAGCAAGTTCGTGAAATAGGCGGGACGGCAGCCGGCAGGGGTAAGGGGCTTGTGCAACACCTCGCAGGAGGAGATGGTCTACATATGTATCCAATCCCGGGAAAATTCGCTGGAAGAACACACCTACGACGACGGAACCCGGGTCGCATGCACTCCCGGGTGGGAAACCCGCTAAAAAAACACCCGGCTTTACGTCCATGCGTAAAGCCGGGTGCCGGTTTACCTCTCCCCACCCCTCACGGGGCCGGGTCGTTGCAGATCAGTTCGCGAAGGTCAGCCCCTTGTCGTCGGCGTCGATGCGGATCGGCTGCTCACGGTTGACGTCGCCCGCAAGGATGCGCTTCGACAGGTCGTTGACCACATAGCGCTGGATGGTACGCTTCACGGGACGCGCACCGTAGAGCGGGTCGTAACCGGCGGCAGCGATCCATTCGCGTGCCTTCTCGCTGTATTCGAGGCGGATGCCGTTTTCGGCAAGCATCCTGCGCACGACACCGAGCTGGATGTCCACGATGCGCTCGATATCCCGGCGCGTCAGCGGCTCGAACATCACGATCTCGTCGATACGGTTGAGGAACTCGGGCTTGAGCTGCTGCTTGAGCAGGTCGATCACATCCCGGCGGGTCTTCTCGACCACTTCGGGGGCGAGTTTCTCACCGTTGAACGCCTCCGCGAAATTCTCCTGGATGACCTGCGAACCCATATTCGAGGTCATGATGATGATCGTATTGCGGAAATCCACCGTACGGCCCTTGTTATCGGTCAGACGGCCGTCGTCGAGCACCTGCAACAGGATGTTGAAAACGTCGGGATGGGCCTTCTCGATCTCGTCGAGCAGCACGACCGAATAGGGCTTGCGGCGCACGGCCTCGGTGAGCTGACCGCCCTCGTCGTAACCGACATATCCCGGAGGCGCCCCTACCAGACGCGACACGCTGTGACGCTCCTGGTATTCGCTCATGTCGATACGCGTCATCATCGAGTCGTCGTTGAAGAGGAACTCGGCCAACGCCTTGGCCAGCTCGGTCTTGCCGACACCGGTGGTGCCGAGGAAGATGAACGAGCCGATCGGTTTGCGGGGGTCGTTCAGCCCGGCGCGCGAACGGCGCACGGCGTCGGAAATGGCGGCGATGGCCTGCTCCTGCCCGATGACGCGCTTATGCAGCTCGTCCTCCATGTGCAGCAGTTTTTCGCGCTCGGAAGCCAGCATGCGCGTCACGGGGATGCCCGTCCAGCGCGACACCACCTCGGCGACGTCCTGCGCATCGACCTCCTCCTTGATCATCGAGCCGTTGGCCGACGCCAGTTTGTACTCCTCCTGGAACGCGGCGATCTCCTTCTCCGCCTCCTGGATCTTGCCGTAGCGGATTTCTGCCACCTTGCCGTAATCGCCCTGGCGCTCGGCCTGCTGCGCCTCGATCTTCAGGGCTTCTATTTTGTCCTTGTTCGACTGAATCTTTTTCAAGAGGTCGCGCTGCCCCTGCCACTTGGCACGCATCTCGGCGTCACGGGCCTTGAGCTCCTCGATCTCCTTGGTGAGGTGCTCGACGCGCTCCTTGTCCTTCTCGCGGCGGATCGCTTCGCGTTCGATCTCCAGCTGGCGCACACGCCGGTCGAGGGTGTCGATCTCCTCGGGCACGGAGTTCATCTCCAGCCGCAGCCGCGAGGCCGCCTCGTCCACCAGGTCGATGGCCTTGTCGGGCAGGAACCGCGAGGTGATGTAACGCGTCGACAACTCGACGGCGGCCACGATCGCCTCGTCCTTGATCCGCACCTGATGGTGGTTTTCGTAACGATCCTTCAGGCCGCGGAGGATCGAAATGGCATCCTCGGGACTCGGTTCGTCGACCATGACTTTCTGGAAACGGCGTTCGAGGGCCTTGTCCTGCTCGAAATACTTCTGGAACTCGTCGAGCGTCGTGGCGCCGATCGTCCGCAGCTCGCCCCGCGCAAGTGCAGGCTTGAGGATGTTGGCGGCGTCCATCGCACCCGACGACTTGCCGGCGCCCACGAGAGTGTGGATCTCGTCGATGAACAGCAGGATGTCGCCGTCGCTGGCCACGACTTCCTGCACGACGGCCTTCAGACGCTCCTCGAATTCACCCTGGTACTTGGCACCCGCGATCAGGGCACCCATGTCGAGCGAGTAGATCACCTTCGACTTCAGATTCTCGGGCACGTCGCCGTCGACGATCCGGTGTGCGATACCCTCGGCGATGGCGGTCTTGCCGACACCCGCCTCACCCACGAGGATCGGGTTGTTCTTGGTACGCCGCGAGAGGATCTGCAACACGCGGCGGATCTCCTCGTCACGGCCGATCACCGGGTCGAGCTTGCCCGAACGGGCCTGTTCGTTGAGGTTGATGGCATACTTGCCCAGCGCATCGAACTGCTGCTCGGAGGTCTGGGAATCGACCGTAGCGCCCTTGCGGAAGGTGCGGATCGCCTCAAGGAGTTCCTTCTCGGTGGCGCCGCTGCGCTTGAGGATGTCGGCGGCCTGCCCGCGTTCGGCGATAAGCCCCAGCAGCAGGTGCTCGACCGACGCATATTTGTCGCCGAAGTTCCGGGTAAAGTCCACGGCACGCTGGATCACCTTCGAGGAGTCCTGCGAAAAGAACTGGTCGCCGCCGCCTTCGACCCTCGGAAGGGACGCGACGGCACGGTCGGCCTCGTCGCGCAGGCCGCGGACATTCACCCCGACACGCCCCAGGAGGAACGTAGCGAGCGAATCGTCCTCGCGGACAAGCACGCTCAGAATGTGGAGCGGCTCGACAGCCTGCTGTCCTCGCTCCCTGGCAAGAGTCAATGCACTTTGCAGAGCCTCCTGCGCTTTTACAGTTAACGTATTGATGTTCATATCTCTGATAATTTGTTTTCTAACTTTCGCAGATTATCTCCGCAAAACGCCTGCCAACCCCGATTTCCGGCCAATGTGTCATTCTTTGTCACTCCCGAAACTGACACGAGGCGCCAAAACGGCAGCTGTTTTGCAGAAGAGTTACACAATACGGCATAAAACAGCAGAACATCGCCCGAAATGTATTATCTTCGCAACACCTAACTCTCACTCTTCACGTTCATGACATATCGTAAACCCCCGTTCCTGCTGCGCAAATGGCAGCAGTTGCAGATGCGCTATTATGCGTACCGCAATCCGGAAAAGCTGGTCAGGATACGCTACCGGCAACGATTCGGCACCGACCCCGACCTCGAAAACCCCCGAACCTTCAACGAAAAAGTCCTCTGGATGATGCTCCATGCCGACACCACCCGCTGGTCGCAACTGGCCGACAAGTACCGCGTCCGCGAGTATGTCGAGCAATGCGGGCTGGGATGGATGCTCAACGAATTATACGGTGTATGGGAATCCGCAGAGGAGATAGACTTCAGCGGGGGGGGGAATCTTCCCGACACGTTCGTGCTGAAAACCAATAACGGCTACGGACAAGTTATCATCGTGAACGACAGGCAAAAAGCCGATATCCGGTCGATCCGCCGTACACTCAACCACACCCTGCGAAAGAAATTCGGCCGCATGACGGCCGAACACCACTATTTTGGTATTAAACCCCGCATTATCGCCGAACGCCTCCTTCCCTCAGAACCAGCATTCGGCAATTCGCTCATCGACTATAAATTCTACTGTTTCGATGGCAACCCCTATTGTTGCATGGTCTGCTACAACCGTAAATCGCCATCCGACGTCAAAACAGGATTGTACGATGCCAGGACATGGAAAAACATAGGTCATTACGTCACCGGAAAATATTACGACCCACATCAGTGTGATATCCCGCGTCCGGCATCCCTCGGCCGGATGCTCGATGCGGCCAAACGGCTCTCGTCAGGATTCCCCCAAGTACGGGTCGACCTTTACGAAGTCGCCGGCAACCCCGTATTCGGGGAACTGACATTCACCTCATCTGCAGGTATGGATACGGGATTCAGCCAGGAGTTTCAGGAATTGATGGGATCGCAAATCTCCCTGCCGCCCGCCAAGCGGACGCAACCGTCGCACCCGGGACTGCTCGGGCTCCTCGGACTGCGGAAGGCCGCCGCCAAATAAAAACGGCAGGCAGCCCGGAGAGGCGGCTGCAACAGGCTGCCCGGCCCGCCATGCACAGCCCTTCGCCCGGGTATGGGGAGAGGGCTGTCATTTTGTAGGCGGGTTTCATTTTTAATTTAATTCTTAATTCGTATCTTTGCGCTACTATGAGTGATTTTATCGTCAGCGCACGGAAATACCGCCCCGCGACCTTCGCCTCGGTCGTCGGACAGAAACATATCACCTCCACGCTTAAAAATGCGATCGAGCGCGGGCAGTTGGCTCACGCCTACCTGTTCTGCGGCCCCCGCGGCGTAGGCAAGACCACTTGTGCCCGCATCTTCGCAAAGGCCATCAACTGCCTGAACCCCAACGGATCGGAGGCCTGCAACGAATGCGAATCGTGCCGTTCGTTCAACGAAGGGCGCTCGTTGAACATCCACGAGCTGGACGCCGCGTCGAACAACTCGGTGGAAGATATCCGCACACTGATCGAACAGGTGCGCATCATCCCGCAGGTAGGGCGCTACTCGGTATTCATCATCGACGAGGTGCACATGCTCTCGGCGGCGGCGTTCAACGCCTTCCTCAAAACGCTCGAAGAGCCGCCCGCACATGCGATCTTCATCCTCGCAACGACCGAAAAACACAAGATCATCCCGACCATCCTCTCGCGGTGCCAAATCTACGATTTCAACCGCATCCGCGTCGAGGACGGCGTCGAATACCTCAAATACATCGCCTCGCAGGAAGGCATCGCGGCCGACGAAGAGTCGCTCAACCTCATCGCCCAGAAAGCCGACGGGGGCATGCGCGACGCCCTGTCGATGTTCGACAAGGCCGTGTCGTTCTGCGGCAAGGCGCTCGATTACCGCAACGTCGCCCAGACGCTCAACGTCCTGGACTACGACACCTACTTCGGCGTCACGGAGATGCTGCTCGCGGGCAACTATGTCGACACGCTGGTGACGTTCGACAGCGTGCTGTCGCGGGGTTTCTCGGGGCAGACCTTCATGGCGGGGCTGAACCGCCACATGCGCGACCTGCTGATGGCCAAGCGCCCCGAAACGCTGCGGCTGATCGAAATGACCGGGACGCTGCTCGAACGATACCGGACGCAGGCGGGCGCCTGCGATGTCGAGTTCCTGTTCGGAGCCATCTCCTGCCTGACGGAGCTCGACGGGAAGATCCGGCAATCGTCCAACCAGCGGTTGCTCGTCGAGCTGGGCCTGATGAAGATCGCAGGGCTCGGCCAAAAAAAAAATGACTCTCTGACATCTTCCGGGGAATACCCCCTTCCTACCCTCACCCCCCGCACGGCGGGCTCCGCACCTGCGGCGGCTCCGGCAGCGGCCGGGCAGCCGGCACCGCGTCCGGCGGCAAATGCCTCCGGCAACCCCGGAGCCCCGGCAGCCGCAACGGCACAACCGGCAGGGGTTAGCGCGACCGGAAATCCGGCAACGAATGCCCCGGCGACAAGCGCCTCCGGCAACCCCGCAGCCCCGGCAAGCGCAACGGCACAACCGGCAGCGCAAGCAGCAGGAGCCGCAACGGCACCCCCTTCCGCAGCGACGTCCGCAGCAATGCCAGCCGCGTCCCCGGCCGGAAGGCCGGCAGCGGGTACATCCGCCGGCCCGACTGCACAGGGAACACTCCCGGCACAGCCTGCGCCGGGGATGAAACGACGGCCGCTGATCTCGGGCGCGTCGCTCTCGGAGCTGCTCGCCTCGGCAGGCGGCGATCCCGACGAGGAGCCGTCGGACGGCGAGACGCCCGACGAACCCGAAACCGTGCGCATAGACCCGGACTGTGCCGAAAAGTTGGAGCACGCCCGCAGCAGGATACTGAACCTCATCAAGGAGAAACGCCCGCGCTTCGTGCCGGCCTTCGAGTTGATGACGTTCCGCGACAACACGATCTCGGTGAGCGTACCGACGACGGAGCTACGCGAGGAGATCCTGCGCAGCAAGACCGGGATGCTGATGCGCATCGCCGAACTGGCGGGCATCGAGGGTATGATCGAACTGGAGGTCGCAGTGAACGAAGAGATCCGGGCGGCACGCCCGATCAAGCTCGAAGACCGCGTCCGTTACATCACGGAGAAGAACCCGCTCGTCGCGGAGCTCCGCAAAGCACTGGACTTGGAAGTAGAATAAAAAGAACGAACAATAAAAATGGCAACAAAGAATTTCATCGAAGAACTCGAATGGCGCGGGATGATCCACACGATCATGCCCGGCGCGAAGGAACAACTCGAAAAAGAGATGACGACGGCCTACCTGGGCATCGACCCCACGGCCGACTCGCTGCACATCGGCCACCTGGTGGGCGTAATGATCCTCAAGCATTTCCAGATGTGCGGGCACCGTCCGCTGGCACTCATCGGCGGTGCGACGGGCATGATCGGCGACCCTTCGGGCAAGTCGCAGGAGCGCAACCTGCTCGACGAGCCCACGCTGCGCCACAACCAGGAGGCGATCAAGCGCCAGCTGGCCAAACTGCTCGACTTCGAGTCGGACGCCCCGAATGCGGCCGTGCTGGTGAACAACTACGACTGGATGAAGGACATCTCGTTCCTGGAATTCATCCGCGACATCGGCAAGTGCATCACCGTCAACTACATGATGGCCAAAGACTCGGTCAAGAAACGGTTCAGCGGCGAGGGCGACGGCATGTCGTTCACCGAGTTCACCTACCAGCTGGTACAGGGTTTCGACTTCCTGCACCTCTACCAGACGATGAACTGCAAGGTGCAGCTGGGCGGCGCCGACCAGTGGGGCAACATCACCACCGGCACGGAGCTGATCCGCCGCAAGCTGGGCAACGAGGCCGAAGCGTTCGCCATCACCTGCCCGCTTATCACCAAGGCCGACGGCACGAAATTCGGCAAGACCGAGAGCGGCAACGTATGGCTCGATGCGCGCTATACCTCGCCCTACAAGTTCTACCAGTTCTGGCTCAACGTCAGCGACGAGGATGCCAAGCGTTACATCCGCATCTTCACACTGTTAGACCGTGAAACCGTCGAGGCGCTGACCGCCGAACACGAAGCCGCACCCCACCTGCGCATCCTGCAGAAGCGGCTGGCACAGGAGATCACCACGATGATCCACTCCAGGGAGGAGTACGAAAAGGCGGTCGAAGCCTCGGCGATCCTCTTCGGCGGCTCGACGTCGGAGGCGCTGCGCAAAATAGACGAAGGAACCCTGTTGCAGGTGTTCGAAGGCGTGCCGCAGTTCCGTATCGCCCGCGCCGAGCTGGGACTGCCGTTCGTCGATCTGTGCGCCGAGAAGACGCAGGTGTTCCCCTCGAAGGGCGAATGCCGCAAGATGGTGCAGGGCGGCGGCGTGTCGCTCAACAAGGAGAAGGTCGCCGACCCGGCACGTACGGTGGGCGAGGCCGACCTGATCGCCGGCAAATACCTGCTCGTACAGAAAGGGAAGAAGAATTACTACCTTCTGATCGCCGAATAGCATGGAGTACCATATCGTACTCACGCGCATGGAGTTCCGCGCGCTGCACGGTTGCTACGAGCTGGAACGGAAGGTGGGCAACCGCTTTACGGTCGATCTGGAGCTGACGGCCGAACTGGGCGGCGCGGCGACGGACGACGACGTGCGCAAGACGGTCAACTACCTGACGGCCTACGAAGTGGTCGAGACACAGATGCGCATCACGCAGCACACCATCGAACGGGTGGCGACGAACATCATCGAGGCGGTTTATGCCGTCTTCCCGCAGGTACGGCACGTAAAATGCACCGTCTCGAAACTGGCGCCGCCGCTGGGCGGAAAACTCGAGAAGGTGAGCGTCGTGCTGGAGAAATAGGACGGGTGTGCGCATGCATGCGCACACCCGTTTGCGATAATAAACAGGTTAGGTTATGCATCACAAGGAGAGTCGCGCCACCTTGGGTGGCAAATTGAGCGCCGTGCTGGTCGCCGCGGGCAGTTCCGTCGGGCTGGGCAACATCTGGCGCTTCCCTTATGTAGCCGGGGAGAACGGCGGCGGGGCATTTCTGATAATCTATGTCCTTTGTGTCCTGCTGCTGGGACTGCCGCTCATGATCGCGGAATTCACCGTGGGGCGTGCCTCGCACCGCAACGCCGTGGGTGCCTACCGGGCGCTGAACCCGCGGTGGAGCTTTCTGGGATACAACGGCGTGCTGGCGGCATTCCTGATTCTGGGTTTCTACTTCGTGGTTTCGGGCTGGACGGCGGAATACATGGTACATTCCGTAACGGGCAGCTTCGCCCGCGTCTCGACCGCCGGGGAGTACAAGGATATTTTCGAAACGTTCATCAGCAACCCCTGGCGACCCGTATTGTATACCTGCCTCTTCGTGCTGGCCACCCATTTCGTAATCGCCTTGGGCGTACAGAAAGGCATCGAACGCTCGGCCAAGATCCTCATGCCGCTGCTGCTGCTCATCCTGATCGTGCTGTCGATCCACTCGCTGCTGATGCCGGGCGGGGAGGCCGGGCTGAAGTTCCTCTTCGCTCCGGATTTCTCGAAGGTAACCCCGTCGACGGTGCTCGTCGCACTGGGGCAGGCCTTCTTCTCGCTCTCGATCGGCATCGGCACGATGGTGACCTACGCCTCGTATTTCAAACCCGACACGAACCTGCGCCACACGGCGCTCAACGTCACGATCCTCGACACGCTGCTGGCCGTACTGGCCGGCGTGGTGATCTTCCCGGCCGTGTTCAGCGCCGGTATCGAACCCACATCGGGCCGGGCACTGGTCTTCATCACCCTGCCGAGCATCTTCAACAGTATGCCGCTGAGCATGGTCTGGTCGTCGATCTTCTTCCTGCTGCTGGCCGTCGCGGCCCTGACCTCGACCATCTCGCTGCACGAAGTGGTCACGGTCTACCTGCACGAGGAGTGGCACCTGAGCCGCAAGGCCGCCGCATGGCTCACGACCGCCGCCACGGCCGCCCTGGCATCGCTGGCATCGCTGTCGCTCGGGGTGCTGGGCAGCTGGAAGGTCTGCGGGCTTTCGCTCTTCGACTCGCTCGACTTCCTGACGGCCAACATCCTGCTGCCGGCAGGCGGGCTTTTCACCTGCATCTTCGTGGGCTGGAAGCTCGACCACCACCTCCTCAAGGCGCAGATCACCAACAACGGAGAGTTGAAGTTCCGTATCTACGGGCTATTCAGCTTCCTGCTGCGCTACGTCTGCCCGGCAGTGCTGCTGCTGATCTTCCTCGACAACCTCGGGGTATTCTGACAAGAGGCGACAAGCGTTTCCCCGGCCCCGGACTTTCCCAAGTCCGGGGATTTTTTATTTCCGCGGCCGGGGCCGGAGGGAGGCCGTGCATTTCGATTCAAAACCATTCTTTCACAAAAAAGCAGATATTTCGTCCAATTTTTTTGTGTTTTATTTTGGAAAATAAAATTAAAGATTTATTTTTGTTTCATAATGAAATTAAAAATATTACACATCACAATCAAAACACGGACAAAACTGACAAAACAAGAAACCCCCTAAAACGGCACGAGACTCATTCCCGGGCCGTAAAAGGCAAACCGCGGGCAGCACCCGCGGCTTGCATCCGTCCTCAGGGACAAGCTTTCGCAGCGGCAGCCGACTGCCAGGGTATGAAAAAAGGATTACATTCCGGTGACAACGACGCACGAAGCCAATTATTAAAATATTTTTGCAGCCGGAGCGACACAGGCTCCCACCTATTTAATAAAAAGACAGAAACACCAAGAAACCATCAGCACAAACCCAACCATGAAAAACCTGTTACTTTTCCTGCTGGCCTGCTGCCTCTGTGCCGCAGCCTCCGCCCGCCCGATACGGGGATCGGTCAAATGCGGCGGAAAGCCGATGGGCGGCGTGACCGTAACCGACGGTTATACGTTCGCGCAAAGCGACGAGCAGGGCATATTCACGCTCGATGCCGACGACCAGGCGCTGTTCATCAGCCTGGTGACCCCGTCCGGCTACCTGGCTCCGCTCGAAGGGGGCATCCCGCAATTCTACCGCACATACGACCCGGCGGCCAAACGCTACGACTTCGAATTGCAACCGTGGCCCGGCTCGGGCGAATGCTACGAACTGCTGGCGATCGCCGATCCGCAGCCCAAGACCGAAGAGCATTTCCGGCGGTTGCGGAGCGAGGTCATGCCCGCATTGCAGGCGGCAACCGATAACGGGAGAACGCGGGGCGCGAACCAGGCCGCTATCGTGCTCGGGGACATCGTATGGGACTCCCCGGAACTCTTCGCAGGCGTGAAAGCGGAGTTCGCCAAGCTCGGGGTACCCGTATACGGCGTGATCGGCAACCACGACCATGACCTGAACAAATATACCGACCGCGAGGCGACGGAGAATTACCGCAGCCATTTCGGCCCCACCTATTATGCATTCGACATGGGGCGCACGCACTATATCGTACTCGACGACATCGTTTACCACGGCGCGAAGAAATACGAGGAGCGGATCGACACGATGCAACTGCGCTGGGCAGCCGCCTATGCCGAACGCCTGCCCGCAGGGTCGCGCGTCTGCATCGCGATGCATGCCCCGGCCATGAAATCGTGGCTCGGGAACCGCGTCATGGAGTCGGCCGAAGGGCTGATGGACGCCCTTGCGGGGCACGAACTGCACTTCATCACCGGGCATACGCACCTCAACTCGAATTACGACATCCGCGAGGGGGTCATGGAACACAACGTAGCGCAGGTCTGCGGCAACCTCTGGTGGGATCCGATCAACTGGGACGGTACGCCCAAGGGCTTCCAGCTGTTCCGCGAATGCGGCGGGGAATTCTCGTGGGAATACCGGAGCCTCGGCGAGTCCCCGGCACGGCAGATCCGCGTATGGCACCCCGGCCAGGTGGCCAAGCACCCGGCCAGCGTCGTGGCAAAGGTATGGAACTGGGATTCGTACTGGACGGTCGTATGGTATGAGGACGGCCGTTACCGCGGCGCCATGCAGCGTACGACGCTCGACGACCCGGATTATACCGCGCACATCGACTCGCTGAAGGCCGCCGGAAGGAAAATCTCCAAAGTCCAGCGCCCACGCCCGACGAACTTCTATTTCACGGCACGCCCCTCGGCATCGGCCCGCGAGGTGGAGGTGGTCGCCACCGACCGATTCGGCCGCCGCTACTCGGAGCGCATCGCACTCGGGCACACCGACTGACGTACAGGACACCAACACCAAAATCATCAATAGCCTATGAAAAAACTGATTACTTTAATCGCCGGGTTGCTGCTCGTCGCCCTGCCGGTCGGACTGGCCGGTTGTGACGACAGCGACAAGGAGATCTACAACGATGGCCGGCTGGTCACCGATGTAGTTATTCCGACCTCGATGACCGTCTACCGCGGGATGGAGGTTTCCGTTTCCGGCTACGGCTTCGCCCAGGGCGACGCCATCGCGTTACGCGCCGGTGAGGATCTCCCGGCAGCGACCACGGTAGCATCGGAAAAACTGCTGACGTTCGTCATACCCGACGGCGCGGCAGACCAGACCGTCTATAAGGTCGTGCTCAACCGGGCACAGGACTACCAGGTGCTCGGATCGAGCAGGATGACCGTACAACTGGCCATCGACGTCGACCTGGGCAAGACCATCTCGGGCAACTGGGGCGGCGACGCCGTGATCCGCGGCCGCGGGTTCATGGCTACGGACAAACTCTTCCTGGAACAAGGGGGGGGGAAATTCGAAGCGCCGGTCAAGGGTGCTGACGATTCTTCGCTGACCTTCACCATTCCCCAGAACGCCGCCGACGGCGACTGTGAATTCACCCTGCAGCGCGGCGCAGAAGAGCAGGCACTGGGCTCCGCCAAACTCGACCTCTCCCTGGGCGGCGTCACCGTACCGGACAAGGAGGGCGCGACGATCAAGGGTATCGTCCACCTGGCAGGACAAGGCATCGCCGACGTCCTGGTCTCGGACGGAGACCTGATCACCAAGACCGACGCCAACGGTTTCTATTGGCTCAATTCCGAAAAACGCAACGAACTCGCCTTCGTCATCCTGCCTGCGGGCTATGACGTCCCCACCGTCAAGGCGATGCCCCAGTTCTGGCAGCCCTGCACGCTCGACGCAAACACCGTCGAACAGCTCGACTTCCAGCTGCTCAGGGCCGACAACGACTCCCACACCATGCTCGTGGCCACGGACATGCACCTGGCCAACCGCAACTCCCCGAAAGATTACGTCCAGTTCGCCGACGGCTTCGTCAAGGAGCTGACATCGGCCTACAACTCCGCCGCACCCGGAAAGGTATACTGCCTCAACCTGGGCGACTTCTCGTGGGACGGCTACTGGTACGACAACAAGTGGGCGCTGCCCGAATGCAAGCAGAGCGTCGAGGACTTCAACTTCCAGATGTGGTCGGTGATGGGCAACCACGACAACGACCCCTATGTAGCCTCCGATTTCGGCGCCGAAGGCCCCTACCGCCAACACATGGGCCCGGTTTACTACGCCATGAACATCGGCCGGATACACTACATCATGCTCGACAACACCGAGTACCTCAACACGGGCGGCTCGCAAGGTACGGTCGGTTCGCGCAATTACAACCGCCGCTTCGACGACCGGCAGCTGGCATGGCTCAAGGAGGAACTCACCCATGTCGACAAATCGACCCCGATCGTCGTGGGATGCCACTGTCCGCTTTACTCGTACAGCGGAAGCGGCGGCGTGAGCGTAGCGCTCCAGACCCAGGCCGACATCGACAAAATCCTGAGCTGCTTCGCCGGCTTCAGCAACGTGACTTTCCTCACGGGGCACACGCACGTGAACCGCAATATCCAGTCGCCGACCTATGCGAACGTCTACGAGCAGAATATCGCGGCGGTCTGCGGCACCTGGTGGTGGACGCAGCAGTACGGCAACAACAACGTCTGCACCGACGGTTCGCCCGCGGGTTACAAGATCTTCACGGTCGACGGAACCGACCTCAAATGGCAGTACAAAGCCACGGGGCTTCCCATCGAAAAGCAGTTCATCACCTACGACATGAACGAGGTCAAGGAGTACTGGGCCACCGACGCCACGGCACTCAAGGCCTTCGCCGCAGGCAACGACCTCCGAAACCGCGACAAGGATTATTCGACGGTGGGCGAAAATGCCGTCTACATCAACGTCTGGGCCTATGAACCGGGCTGGACGGTTTCCGTGACGGAAAACGGAACGCCGCTCACCGTGAAACAGGTCTGGAGCAAGAAAGACCCGCTGCACAGCATTTCGTACGACATCCCGCGCGGCGCGGTCAACAACGGCACGCTCACCTTCCCCTCGACCTCCTGCATGCATATGTTCGAGGTTACGGCCTCTTCGGCATCTTCCACGCTGGAGATCTCGGTTACCGACCGCTTCGGCAACGTCAGCACGGAGTCGATGACCCGGCCCAAGGCGCTCACGACCGACGTGACCAAATAACCCTCAAAAAACCTTAAGACAATGAAGCGTATAATGAACAAATGGTTGTGGTCGTTATTATGCGTCACGCTCCTGGGAGCCGCGGCGTGCAGCGACGACGACACCGAAGGGGATTCGGGGAACCCCATTCCCCCGGCACTCTCCACCGAAAACCTGCCCGATGCAGGGCTGAAGTTCCTCTATTCGGCACTGACCCCGCATACATTCACCATGAGCGTCGACGCGCCCTGGGAGATCACCAAGACCGCAGGCTGGTTCGTCGTCACCCCGAACAAGGGCGAGGCGGGCCAGAATATCCAGGTCACCGTCACCCCGACCCTGAACCAGGGCGAGGCGCGCGACGGCGAATTCACCATCCGCGCCAACAGCGGCAACAACCTCCATCCCTGCCTGACGCAGAAGAGCATCCCGCTTTCGCAGGACGCATACCTGGCGGCCGGCATCGTGATAACGGGGCTCGACGAACGCCTGCTGGCATTCGAAGCCGAAGATACGGATCCGGTGGTCTTCACCGTCGAGGCATCCTACGACTGGACGCTCACGGTGGAGAACGAGACCTGGCTGACGGTCGCCCCCAAGAGCGGCAAGGCCGGCTCTGCGGCCGAAGTCACCATCACGCCCAAGGCCAACACCACCGACGAACGCCGCGAGTCGAAGATAACGATCACGGCCGGCGACGCCGAATTCGGGGAGAACACCGCCGAGGAGATCATCGAGCTGGTTCAGGCGCCCTACATGCCCAAGGACACGCATACCGAGGGATACGTCTTCTTCAGCGACGACTTCCAGTGGATTCCCGACAACTGGGTGAGCCCCTACACCAAGTACGGCTGGCCGAGCGTGTCGATCGACGGCACGAACGGCAACGAGTTCGCCCTCTCGACCGACGGGATGAAAGAGGCCGTAGCGGCCAAGGGTTACACCTACACGCCCTCGGTATATGCCCGTTACGAAGGCCATGTCAAGCTGGGTAAGACCGCCAACATGGGCGCCATCACGATCCCCGCGCTCACGGGCATCGACGCCGGCAAGGCCGCGACGCTGCTCGTGCAGTTCGACGCAGCCGCCTATTCGTCGGCAGGCGGCACGGTGGACAACGGCGACGACCACATGGACGTCACGATCAAAGGGCCCGGCACGATCGGCGACCTGGTGGAAACCACCGCGCTGGTCGAGGTGAAGAACGTCTGGGAGTGGACGCGCTACTCGCTGATCGTCTACGGCGCTACGAACGAAACCCGCATCACCTTCGGCAGCGAGCGCGAAGTGAAATGCCGCCTCTACCTGGACAACATCACCGTGACGCGCGCCAAGGACGAGAACCCCGAAGCCCCGGCACCGGAGGCACTCGTCACCCCGTTAGACAAGGAGATCGTCAACACTTCCGATCCGAGTCTCTTCGATGCCAACAGCATGGTGGTTGCCGAAGGCGGCACGCTGACCTGCTCGGTGCGTGTCAACAAGGCCTGGACGGCAGAGACCGACTGCGACTGGCTAACGATCACCACCGTACGCTGCGGCGACGCAGACCCGTCGACGGTAACGGGCGCGAACAACGGCGCATCGCTCTCGAACGGCGTGGCGACCGTCAAGGCCACGGGGCTGCCCTACGTCACCACCAAGGTGGAAGTAGGCAGGAACTCCGGAGGCGAAAGCCGCACGGGCCATATCATCATCAAGTCGGAAGGCGCAGAGATCGAGAAGGTTGCCGTCACGCAGGCTTCCGGGGCACAGATCACCATCGAAGGGCTGACGGACAATACGCTGGAGCTCAGCGACAACCCCGCGGAATCGGGTGCCGAGGTGAAATTCACGGTCAACGCCCCCTATCCCTGGACGATCGCCCCATCGGGCGCTGCGGCATGGTACGAGGTGAGCCCCGAACAGGGTGCGGCCAACACCGACGTGGAGGTAACGGTCAAAGCGCTCGAGCAAAACCTCTCGTTCCGCCGTTTCGGCGAGTTTACGATCACGGCGGCCGAGGGCAACGCAACCCTGACCGAGAAGATCGCGCTTTCGCAGCAGCTCGTATCGCCCGGAACGGTGAAATGGGACTTGACATCACCCGTACAATGGTCGTTCTCGGAAGAGGACATGGGCAACTACGCCCAAGACTTCAGGGGGGGGGCCGACAGCCCGTACAACACGGTGCTGGCCCAATCGGGGCCGGGGTACCTCTCCTATACGCACACGGCACCGAGCGATCCCGACAAGAAATGCGAACGCATCGTCGGCAGTACGGGCCATCCGTACATCACGGGCGGCTGGCCGGGCGACTACTGGACGTTCGCCATCCCGGTGACGAACCTCGACGCAGGCACCAAAGTCCGCTTCACGGCGATCACCCGCACCTCGGGCACCGGCCACAAATTCTGGCGGATGGAGTACAACGACGGCGGCACCTGGAAACCCGCCGCGGCATTGCAAACGACCACGGAAACGGGGGAAGAGGTCTCCTACACCCACGCCATGAAAGCCGACGGGAAGACCAACATCACGGTCGACGTGACGGTCACCTATGACAATGCGATCTCCGGCGGCAACATCGAATTCCGGTTCGTCTGCGCGGCCAACTGGCAGGCCAGCGGCAAGGGCGCACTCGCCAAGCCCAACGGCGGGACGATGCGCTGGGCCGGAGCCGGAACGGCCGACAGCCCGAGAATACAGATTGTTCCCTAAACCGACCTTGACGGCTGCGGCCGCCCGCAGGACGACCGCAGCCGTTCGACAAGAAACCCGAATAAAAAAATCAACAATATGAAGTTTAAAACATACATACGGAATGCTTTGGCAACCGCGGTAATGTTGCTGGCCGCTTCGGCCGCCTGGGCCCAGAGCCGCAACATCACGGGCATCGTGTTCGATACGGACGGCAAAAGCCCGCTCGTCGGGGCCACCGTCATCCTGAAGGGGAGTGCGACGGGCACGATTTCGAACGCAGACGGAACCTATACTATCCATGTCGGCAGCGACAACGACGTGCTGGTCTTCCAGTCGCTGGGTTATGACCCGCAGGAGGTCACGGTCGGAAGCCGCACCACGATCAACGTCACGCTGAAAGAATCGGCGCAGAAGATCGACGAAGTGGTCGTCACGGCACTCGGCCTGACCCGCTCGGAGAAATCGGTCGGCTATGCCGTTTCGAAAGTCTCGGGCGACGAACTCACCAAATCCATATCGAGCAACTGGGTGACGGGGCTCAACGGCAAGGTCGCCGGTATGTCGATGTCCTCGGCGGGCACCGGCCCCGGCGGTACGGTACGTGTGACGCTGCGCGGCGACACGTCGCTCAACTACGGCGCCAACGAAGCGCTGTTCGTCATCGACGGTATCCCGATGAGCAACGGCACGGTAGCCTCCGGTTCGGGCGCCAACTATGCCAACAGCAACGCCCCGGTGGACTTCGGTAACCCGATCTCCGACCTCAACCCCGACGACATCGAGAACGTCTCCGTCCTCAAGGGGCCCGCCGCAGCCGCGCTTTACGGTTCGATGGGCCAGAACGGCGTGGTGCTCATCACCACCAAGTCGGGCCGCGAACAGCGTGGTATCGGCGTTACATACAACGGTTCGGTGACCTTCGAGACCGCAGGCTTCTGGCCCGAATTCCAGGAGGAATACGGCCCCTCGGCCGTCACCACGTCGCTCACCAACCGCGTCGCATCGGCATGGGGCCTTCCCGGCACGATGACCTACGACGGGCAGCCCGTCCGCCAGCAGATCTCGCGCTACACGTACGGCGAGCATTTCGACTCCAGCAAGCTGCGCTATCTCTACATGTCGAAGAACTGGGAAACCGGGGAGTTCACCCCCCTGCCGTGGGTATACGCCGACGACTGGTTCACCGGCCTCTTCGAAACGGGCGTTACGTGGAGCAACTCGGTGACCATCGACGGTTCGACGGGCAAGGGTACGAGCACGCGCTTCTCGTTCACCGACCTGCGCAACGACTGGATCACGCCCAACTCGGGCTACGAACAGCAGACCTTCGCACTGGCCCTGAACCAGAAGATCAGCAAGGCCATCAAACTGGCGGCAAAGGTCAACTACATCCGCAAGAACAGCGACAACATGCCCATGTCGGGTTACAGCCAGGGTTCGCCCATGTACGGCCTGATCTGGGGCTACAACACCAACCCCATCTCGGCTTACCGCGACGAGTACATGCAGGGCCGTTATACCTATGCCAACTACCTGGCAGGCAGCGGCGAGGACAAATACAACACCACTTCGGGGCTTATCTACAACAGCCTCGAGGGCCACAACCCCTACCGCACACTGTACGAGGAGCTGAACAAACTGGATCGTGACCGTTTCTTCGGCAACGTGAGCATCGACTTCACGATCCTGCCCGAGCTGACTTTCACGCTGCGCGGCGGCTTCGACGCCAATATCGAATGGCGCTCGCAGCAGAAACCCTTCATGTCGCTCGACAACCGCTACGGCATGTACCGCGAGAAGACCATCCGCCGCTACGACTACAACTCGGATTTCCTGCTCAAGTACAACAAGCTGTGGGATCGCTTCGGCGTCACGGCGGCATTCGGCGGCAGCGTCCTGCGCAACAAATACTACTCGACCACCATCACCGCCTCGCAGCTGAGCAGCGAAGGCCCCGGCATGTATTCGTTCGCCAACGCCGCGGTAGCCCTCGACACGTCGCCCTACCGCAGCAACCGGCAGACCAACAGCCTTTACGGCTTCGTCAACCTGTCGTGGGACGACACCTACTTCCTCGACGTCACGGCCCGCAACGACTGGTCGTCGACGCTGGCTCCCTCCAACTGGAGCTATTTCTACCCGTCGGTATCGGCCAGTATCCTGCTCGACAAGGCGTTCAAGATCAACTCCCCTCATGTCAACATGATCAAGCTGCGCGGTTCGTGGGCACAGGTGGGTAACGACACTTCGGTCTTCTCGCTCTACGACGACTACTCGACCACGGACTATCCGGGCGGCGTCACGCTGCCTACGGCCAGCAACTACCCGTACATCCTCCCGGAAAAGACCAGCAGCTGGGAAGTCGGCCTGGAAACCAAGTTCCTAGGCAACCGGCTCAATGTCGACGTGGCGCTCTACAAGACCAGCACCCGCAACCAGATCATCAGCGCCGAAACGAGCGCCGAAACCGGCAGTACGTCCCGCAAGATGAACGCCGGCCTGATTACCAACAAGGGTGTCGAGGTCACGTTCCGCATGGTTCCCGTCCGCACGAAGGACATCAACTGGGAGATCAACGGCAACTGGTCGCTCAACAAGAACAAACTCAACGAGCTGCAGAACGGATGGGATCCCGCAACGCCGTTGCAGACCTCGACCTCGACGACCATCGGCAGCCGTATATTCGTCTACTCGTACGTGGGCAAGTCCATGCACCAGCTCTATTCGGCCAGCCACTACGAGTACGCGCCGGAGGGTTCGACCTACACGGACGAAAACGGCAACCAGGTCGACTGCTCGGGCATGCAGATCATCAACGCCAAGACCGGCTACCCGCTGCTGACCAAGGAGACCGACTCCAAGAAGTTCGAGCACCTGGGCAGCGTAATCCCCGACTGGAAGGCAGGCTTCGGCACGACGTTCCGCTACAAGAACCTCTCGCTGAGCGCGCAGTTCACGGCGCAGGTCGGCGGCGTGGCCTACTCAGTGACCAACTTCGCACTCTCGTACCAGGGCAAACTGAAGAACTCGCTCGCCGGACGTGACGACGGCCTGGTTCTGCAGGGCGTCAACGCCGTGGACAACGGCGACGGCACGGTTTCCTACCAGAAGAACACCGCCGTCACGGAGAACATCTACACCTACTACCAGTCCTACAAATGGGTGCGCGACAACGGCCGTGAAAACACGTTCAGCACCGACTTCCTCAAGTTCAAGGAGCTGCGCATCGACTACCAGCTGCCGAAGCACCTGATGGCCAAGACCCGTTTCCTGCAGGGCGCGTCGATCGGGTTCTTCGCCACCAACCTCTTCTGCATCACCGACTGGCCGCAGTTCGACCCCGAGGCGGCAGGTCTGGTCAACGGTACGAACATTTACCCCGGTATCGAAACCGTCACCTTCCCGATGACGCGTACCTACGGTATCAACATCAAACTTCAGTTCTAAAACTGCGAACGCCATGAAATACGCAAAATATATCCTGATACTCGCGCTGCTCGCCGCATCGGGCGCATGTACGAACGATTTCGAGGATTACAACACCAATCCGAACAAACAATCGGAAGGGTCGGTAGCCCCCATCGCACTGCTCGAACCGCTGATTTACAGCTCCACGAACAGCTATTCGTCCTACATGCTGAGCATCGCCAACGAGATTTCGCAGGTCACCGTGGCCAAGTCGACACCGCGCCGCGAACACTGCTACAACCTTGCCGACGGCAATTTCAAGGCCATCTGGAACCTCGGGTACAAATGGGCCGGCAATGCCAAGCACATGTACGACCTGGCCGTGGCGCAGAACCAGCCCAACTTCCAGGCCATCGGCCTGACGCTGAAGGTCTATAACATGTCGATCCTCACCGACATGTTCGGTTCGATCGCCTACCGCGAGGCGCTCAAGGGCGGCGAGGGCATCAACACCCCGCATATCGACTCGCAGCAGGAGGTCTATACGGCCATGCTGGAGGAACTCGAGCTGGCCAACTCGCTCTACAACGTCAGCCTGGGGCTGGACGACCCCACCAAGGACGGCATCTACGGCGGCGACATCGCCAAGTGGCAGAAATTCACCAACACGCTGCGCCTGCGCCTGCTGATGCGCGTGAGCGGCCGTAACAACGCCTTCACCCCCACGGTCGGCGAGCAGATCAACCAGATCATCTCCAACCCGGGCAAATACCCCGTCTTCGAGTCGAACGACGACAACGCCACCGTGAAGTTCTCCGGCAGCGCGGAGTATTACAAGACCTATTTCAACTCCAGTTCGTTCCCCGACGACAAGAGCCTGTCGAGCGACCACCACATCGCCGCACAGCTGCTCGACCTGCTCTACGACGCTTCGGACGGCTTCGTCGACCCGCGCCTGCGCATCTGGATCAAGCCCCGCTACATCCAGTATCCCAGTGCGACCGAGCCCGATGTGATCCGCGAAATGATCGGCGCCGTCTCGGGCTGTACGATCAACTACAACGGCATCACCTCCATCAGCGAACGCGAACCCTACCTGCATTACGAAACGCTGGTGGGCGACACGCGCCCCAACCACATGCTCGACTACGACGAGCTGCTCTTCATCAAGGCCGAAGCAGCGATGAACGGCTGGATATCGGGCTCCGCCAAGGAGTATTACGAAGCGGCGATCACCGCGTCGTGCCAGAAATGGGGCGAATACGGCATTTACGCTTCCTACCCCGAACTCAACGCGTCGAACAAGATCGAACTCAAGACCGTAGCCATCACGCAGAAGAACATCGCCGCACTGCTGGCGAGCGACCAGGTAAAATGGAACAATACCCAGCAGCGCCTCGCCGAGCAGAAATGGCTCTCGCTGTTCTGGGTCATCGGCTTCCAGATGTACCACGAAATGCGCCGTACGGGGTATCCCGAGTGCAAGACCGGTATGGGAACGATCGAGCTGAACGCCACGGGCGGAAAGTTCATCGCCCGCTATCCCTATCCGTCGATCGCGATCGCCAACAACCGTGCGAACTATACGGCCGCATTCGAGGCACAGGGCGGTACCATCAACGACAACACCATGGTCTTCCCGATATGGTGGAGCGGCCAGGCCGTCGCCAAGGATGCCGGGCAGCCGTGGGAACACTCGTTCCGCAAGAATGTCATCGCCGAAGAGAACCTATAATCTAAAAACGAACGCACTATGAACGCGAAAAACATATTCCGCAACATGAGGGGCCTGGCCATGTCGGCGCTGCTCCTGATCCCGGCGGCCTTCGTCTCGTGCAGCGACGACGACACGGAGGGCGGCAGCCCCTACTTCCGGCTGGAGAATACCGTCGTATCGAGCAAGCTGGTGACCGCCTCCTCCGACCTGGGTTTCGACGCCGAGGCCATCATCGGCGACGCCACGCTCGAACTGATCCGTTACGACATCCGTTCGAACTGCAACTGGAGTGTCGAATGCAACTCCACGGACGGAGACTGGATCAAATTCTACCCCAAGACAGGCCAGGGCGACGGCAAGGTACGCTTCTGCCTGGAGGACAACGATGCCAACACCCCGCGTTCGGCGACGGTCGTATTCCGCTATGCGGACGGCAGGCAGACCGAAACGACCCTCGTCGTCAACCAGAGCGCCAACGAACCTTACATCAGGTTCGTCGTCAACAACATCGAGACGAACGAGATCGTAGCGGGACGTTATGCCGCCCATTACGACATCAAGGTCGCGTCGAACGTGACGCCGTTCTACGAACCCGAAAAAGCCGAATGGGCAACCTTCACCGAGACGGGCAACGGGACTTTCACGCTCGACATCGAGGAGTATCCCGAGCAGCCGGCATCCCTGAGCCGTGATTTCAGCATCGCCTTCAAGGGCAGCGGCCAGTACAAGGACATCAGAGCCGACCTGAACATCCTGCAGGACATCACGCCGCAGATCGAGATTACGAGCGAGGACATCGGCGACGACCTTGCACTGCCCCCGTTCCCGGCCTACCAGCCCAATGCATTCACCTTCAAGGTGAAATCCAACTGGGACTGGACGATTTCGGTTGCCGAGAACGCATGGATCGAGGTCACGCCCTCGGCCGGCGAAGCGGACAAGGAGTATGTCATGACGGTGAAAGCGACCAGCAACCTTTCGCTCGACGAACGCTCCGCTTCGTTCTCGATCATCTCGGACGAGGTGCTCGGCACCAAAGCCGTCAAGGAGATCTTCGTGACACAGGAAAGCCTGGCGGAAGGCGGGCCGCTGGAAGGTTTGGACGCTCCGGTAAAGTGGTTCTTCAACGGTGCATCGGGCACGGACTACACGGTTCCGAAAGAGCAGTTCGAGCAGAACAACAAGCTCATGGCCTCGTCGGGCGTAGGTTATATCTCCTACTTCCACACCTTCAACTCCGACGGCAGCCTGCACCCCAACAGCACGCGCATGATCGGCGGCACGGGACAACCCTACGTCACGGGAGCATGGAAGGGCGACTACTGGTTATTCGAAGTTCCGGTCAAGAACTTCAAGTCGGGCACGAAGGTTCGCTTTACGGGCCTCACACGTATCTCCGGCACCGGACAGAAGTACTGGAGCCTGCAATATATGGACGGTACGAGCTGGAAACCGGCGACCGACACGCAGACCGCAACCGTCAACGGGGAACAGATCACCTACACGCATCTGGTACCGACGGCCAACATGCAGATCGACGTGACGATGACCTTCGCACGCGGCATTAGCGACGGCAGCGTCAAGATCCGGTTCTATTGCGAAGCCAATACCACGGGCGGCACGGAACCCAACGGCGGTACGATCCGCTGGGCAAGTTCCGCCGATAACGGGTACAACGACAGTCCGGTCATTCAGGTTGTCGAATAACACCGGGCAATCTCCACACGGTACAGGGAGGCCAGAAGGCCTCCCTGTCCTTTTTTCCGGCCCCGGGCGCCCATTTCCGAAGGCCGGGCCCATCAGGCCCAAAGCGCATCCCCATCCGTCCATGCCGTGCGCGGCAACCCGGGGCATGTCAGGCAACAGGAAGGGATGCACGGGCACGGAAACGGGCACACGAGTTCAACGCGCACAGCGTACGGCGCTGGACACACGCGGTTCACGGTACGAGGCTCACCGTCTCTCAGCACACGGCGCACAGCCTACAATTCACAGCACACAGTTCATGATTTGCAGTTCACGGCTCACGGGCGCAAACGATAGCGATACGCACCACCGGAAAAGCCGCAAAAAAGGGAGCCGTGCGAGGGCTCCCTTAAATGTCTGTATCAAAGTTCGTCAGTTGATGTTCCGCCGGTCGGGTTCGTGGTCGGGGGAAGCGGCTTCCATGTCGATCTGCAACTTGACCATGTTGATGGCTGTCGCAGCCGCTTCATCGCCCTTGTTGCCGTGGCGGCCGCCGCAGCGGTCGAGCGCCTGCTGCATGTCGTTGACGGTCAGCACACCGAATGCGATCGGCATGTTCCACTGGATCTGCAGCTGGGTGATACCCTGCGTCACGCCCTGGCAAATGAAATCGAAATGGCGCGTATCACCCTGGATGACACACCCGAGCGCGATCACCGCGTCGACATCGGTATATTCGGCGAAAAACTGTGCGCCGAGCGCCAGTTCGAACGTCCCGGGGACATATTTGATCTGGATGTTCAGGTCGGGGCATCCGGCGGCACGCAACGTGCGCACGGCGCCTTCGAGAAGGGCTTCGGTGACCTCGCGGTTCCACTCGGCCACAACGATACCGAACCGCATCTCGGCGGCCGAAGGCAGGGGTGAATCGAATTGGGAAAGGTTATGATTCTTGGTCGCCATAGTCCCCGGTTATTTTATGCTGCCGAGAAGTTTCTCCGCGTCGCGCGCGTCCATCGACGCAGGGTACGAAGTCAGTATCCGCTCGTAGTATGCGGCCGCTTTCGCGCCGTTGCCCTGGGCCTGCTCGGCCAGACCGGCTTTGCGGAGGTACATCGGAGCGGTGAGGTTGTTGTCGGCAGCCGCTACTGCTTTATCGTAGAATTTCACGGCCTTGGCATAGTCCTTTTGCTCGACGGCGATGTCACCCTGCAACCCGTAGTTCTGGGCGTTGATCAGCGCACCCGGGATACCCTTCACGGGCGAATATCTGGCCAGGAATTCGGCGGCATTCTCCAGGTCGCCGGCCTTCAGGTAGCAGATGCCGGCGTAGTGTTTGGCAAGATTGCCCGAAGGGGTCGAGCCGTACTTCTCGATCACCTCGAGGAAGCCGGCGCCGTTGGCATCGCCTTCGAGTGCCAGCGCATAGTCCGCATTCTGATCCTCGAAACGGTACTGCGCCTCGGCGATCATCTCGGCGGCCTTCTCGGCACGCGGCGACACGACCAGTGCGCGGTAGCCGAAAACGAGGGCTGCGAGCACCAGCAAGCCGAGGAAAACATACGACAACATGCGGCCGTTCTTCTCGAAGAAAAACTCAGTTTTGTTCATTGCTTCGCCGAGGGTTTCCTGCTCGGCGACATGCTGTTTTGCCATAAAAATCTATCTTGTTTAGTTTATAATTCCGTACGTTAGGCAGCAAAGATACAAAACTATTCACAATGTACAATGCCGCATCCCGTTTTTTTGCAGCATCGGACAGATGCGGCACCGCATTGCCCAAATAAATTTGGCATTGCGCTCGGCTTGCACTATCTTTACAGAACACAGGCGGCGCCTTGGCAATGCCCAAATAAATTTGGCATTGCGCTCGGCTTGCACTATCTTTGAACCATGTATCTGAAGAAAATATCGCTGCTCAACTTCAAGAATATCGCACAGGAGGAACTCGCCCTGTGCCCCGGCATCAACTGTCTGGTGGGTGACAACGGGGCGGGCAAGACCAACATCATCGACGCGGTTTATTACCTTTCGATGTGCAAGTCGTCGCTGGCGATGACCGACGGGCAGAGCGTCCGCCACGGCGCGGATTTCTTCCTCGCCGAAGGACAGTACCTCACCGATGCGGGCAAGACGGAGAGCGTCGTGTGCTCGTTCTCGCGCAAGGGCGGCAAGGTGCTCAAACGCAACGGGAAGGAATACGAACGGCTGTCGGATCACGTGGGGCTGATTCCGGCCGTGATCGTGTCGCCGGCCGACAGTGCGCTCATCAGTGACGCCGCGGACGAACGCCGCCGCTACCTCAACGGCTTCATCTCGCAGCTCGACCGCACCTACCTGGCCGCTGTAATGCGTTACAACGGCGTGCTGGCCGAACGCAACCGCCTGCTCAAGAACATGCCCGACGAAACGATGCTCCGCATTTACGACATGCAACTCGTCGAGCAGGGCAACCGGATACACGCCCTGCGGCGGGAGTTCACGCAACGGCTGCAACCCGTCGTCGCGGACTATTACCGCACCCTCTCGGGCGACCGCGAGCAGGTCGAACTGCACTACAAGTCGGAGCTGAACGACCGGCCGTTCGACGAACTGCTCCTCGCGGCACGGCAGAAAGACCTCGCCAACGAATTCACCACGGCAGGCATCCACCGCGACGACCTGGTGCTGAAAATCGGCGGCTACCCCCTGCGCAAATACGGGTCGCAGGGGCAGCAGAAATCGTTCCTGATAGCCCTCAAACTGGCGCAATACACCATCGTCGCCCGGGAAAAGGGCGAAAAACCGATCCTGCTGCTGGACGACCTCTTCGACAAGCTCGACGCCGGGCGCGTGGAGCAGTTGATCCGCCTCGTGTCCGAAGATTCGTTCGGGCAGATCATGATTACCGACTGCAACCCCACACGGCTGCGTACGATCCTCGACAAGGCGGGCGGCGAATATGCGCTTTTCACGGTCGGGAACGGGGCGGTGACGCAGGGGAATGCAACGGCAACGGCTGCTGTGGCCGACCCGGCCAAAGGATCGGCCGGGAGCCAGCCCGGGAATGCGGCAACGGGCGAAGCCGCGGAACCGGAGGAGGATAAGACACAGGGACAAAC
>ENA-UBDJ01000265-UBDJ01000265.1-human-gut-metagenome-genome-assembly--contig:-NODE-265-length-31187-cov-6.372029_pt1 | contig 31187 bp, 28 predicted proteins | sample MGYA00244279_ERZ654774 | MGnify/ENA primary metagenome ERZ654774 (study PRJEB26926, sample SAMN06164701) | human gut metagenome | biome: ENVO:00009003; feature: ENVO:2100002; material: ENVO:00002003...
AGTTAAGATGGGGAAAACCTCATTTTAACTTGTACTAAATCTTGACATAGGACCAGTATCATGCAAAAATAAGGGTGCGTGGAACACACAGCACAGTGTTCCCGCACCCTCATTTTACCGCATTGTACCGTACAGGTCAATAACGGGATTCAAGTTAAATTTTGCTCAGTTGCGGGCCCTGGGCGGTATCTTTGACAGCCCAGCCCATCTCGGTGAGCTGCGCACGGATGGCATCCGCAGCGGCCCAGTCCTTGGCCTTCTTGGCGGCGGCACGCTTTTCCACCAGCTCCGTCACCTCAGCGGGCACCTCGTCCTTCTTGCGGTTGTACATCAGGCCCAGCACACCGGTGATCTCATCGAACGCCTTGGCGGCAGCCTCCAGCGCAGCCTTGGAGGAGGCAGCGGACAGGGTGTTGATCTCCTTGACCAGATCGAACACGGCAGCCAGCGCATCGGGGGTGTTCAGGTCATCATCCATGGCCTTGCAGAACTTGGCGCGGGCCTCGTCTGCCTTGGCAGTCAGGGTCTCATCGGTGCCGAACGCGGTCTTGCTCAGGGCAAAATCGAGGTTCTCACGGCAGGTGTAGAGGCGCTCCAGGCTGTTCTTGCAGCTCTCGATGAGGTCCACGGTGTAGTTCAGGGGCATCCGGTAGCCTGCGGTCAGCATGAAATAGCGGATGGGCTCGTAGCCGTAGAGGTCTGCCACATCGCGGACGGTGAAGAAGTTGTGCAGGCTCTTGGACATCTTCTGGTTATCCACGTTGATGAAGCCGTTGTGCATCCAGTAGTGGGCAAACTCGCAGCCGTTGGCGCACTCGCTCTGGGCGATCTCGTTCTCGTGGTGGGGGAAGATCAGATCCTGACCGCCGCAGTGCAGGTCGATGGTCCTGCCCAGATGGGTGCGGCTCATGGCACTGCACTCGATATGCCAGCCGGGGCGGCCCATGCCATAGGGGCTTTCCCAGGCGGGCTCGCCGGGCTTGGCAGCCTTCCAGACGGCGAAGTCGGCGGGGTCTTCCTTCAGGTCATCCTCCATCTGGCTGCGCAGCTCGCGGTTGCCGCTCTCCAGATCGTCCAGCTTGAGGTGGCTCAGCTTGCCGTATTCCGGGTCGCTCTTGACGCGGAAGTAGACATCCCCGTTCTTGGCAACGTAGGCGTGGCCGGAATCGATCAGGTCCTTGACGATGTCCAGGATCTGCTGGATGTGCTCCGTTGCACGGGGCTGGACGGTGGGCTTTTTGCAGTTCAGACCGGCGGCATCCTTGAGGTACTCGGCCTCAAAGCGCTGGGCCACTTCCTTCATGGAGGTGCCCTCCTCCTGGCCCTTCTTGATGAGCTTGTCATCAATATCGGTGATGTTGGAGACATAGATAACCTTGTTGCCGCGGTATTCCAGATAGCGGCGCAGGGTATCGAACACGATCAGCGGGCGGGCATTGCCGATGTGGATATAGTTGTAAACGGTGGGGCCGCAGACATAGATGCGGTATTCGCCGGGCACCTGCGGCACAAACTCTTCCTTCTGACGGGTCAGGGTGTTGAAAATCTGCATAAGAACTCTCCTTCTTGTAGGGCAAACAAAAGCCGCAGCAGAACCTCTCAGTCTCGCTTCACTCGCCAGCTCCCCTAATGGGGGAGCCCTTGGCAAAGAGGGCAGCTCCTGCGAATCTGCCTGAAAAAACAAAAGCCCTCAAAGCAATATGATATCGCATATCACTTCGAAGGCGGTTTTCAAAATCGCGGTTCCACTTCTGTTTGTCGCTCAAAGCCGATAACGGCGGCTGCCGCGCCGCGATACTCCCCAACAGGTTTCCCGCGGCGTGCTGTCCGGGCGCACTTCACACACGCTGCTGCAAACAGGCTCCCAGCCAACGGCCCGTTCTCTCTGTCCAGCTCACCTTTGCGCTACTCTGCCCGGGTAAACGCATTTTTCCTGATACATCTGTATTATAGCCGGGCCGGGGGGAGAAGTCAAGCAGAACGCAGGCGCTGGCATTTCAGCGGCAGCTCTGCGCCGATTCAATCGATCTCGTGCTTTTTACAGAAGTGCTTGCTGGCAAAGTACATTCCCGCCCAGATGGCGATGGCAAGCACGAGGTAGAACGGGTTCTTCATGGCAGACACCAGCGACTGCCCGAAAAGGGCCATCATGGCCACCATCACGCCCTTGCCCAGCAGCATGGTGACAAGGTAGCGCTTCTCGTCAAAATCAGAGATGCCAAAGGCAAAGTGCATAAAGGACGAGGGCGTAAAGGGCAGGAGCGACAGCATGAACAGGGACGCTGTGTCGAACCGGCTGACCCATTGCTCCGCCTTTTGCAGCTTGGCCGAGCGGCGGGCAAATTTCCAGAAAAAACGCTTGACGACACGCCGCCAGAGCAGGAACATCACAGTGCCGCCCAGCATCACCCCGGCCCAGCTGTACACAAAGCCCAGAAGCCCGCCGTGGGCCGCAACATTCAGCGCCACAATGGCGATGAGCGGCAGCGGTGGAAAAAAGGATTCCACCATCGCAAGGATCACGGGCGCAATGGGGCCAAGGTCGCCAAAGCCTTCCAGCAGGGCCTCCCAGAATTCCAGCGTTCCCAGCTGGTGGAGCCAGCCTATCATCGTCATTTCCATCCCGCGTGTTCCTTCCCTCTCATTTTTCTTTAGTATATCCGGTTTCTATGACACGCCCGTGAACAAAATACGAGCTTTTTTTGTCCTATCACCTATACTACGAGACTGCGGGGGCCTTTCCTGCACAGGGCGGGGATTTTTATGCTTTTCCGGCGGCTTCAGCGGCGGCCTTTTCGGCCCGGGCCTGCATCCGCTCGATCTGCTGGGCGCGCATCCGTTCCCAGCGGGCAAGCCCGGCTTCGTCCGGGATCTGGACGCAGCGGGCAAAGCTCCAGTGCAGGCCGTCCCGCCGGGCCAGCTTATAGCGCTGGAATACGCCCTTTCCAACCTCATTGCCGGTACCGGCGCAGGCAGGGCAGACAGACAGAGTATACCAGCCGCTGTTGCCCTTTTTCAGCCAGATATCATCCGGCTGCAGATCCCCGCCGCACACCGGGCAGCTGGCAGTGATGATCTTTGGGTCGCTGCGCCAGGTGGACTGCTCCACATAGCCGCGGAACACCCGGAAGTCCCGGTAATCGCCGGGGGCGGGGCAGAGACTTGCCCGCAGAGATTCCTCCTCGGTGGGGTAGGCCGCCAGACCCGCCCGCAGGTCAAGTTTGCGGCAGACATCGGCGGTGTAAAGGGTATCGGACAGGGCATCGTGGAACGGGCGCTCCATCGGGATGCCCATCCGGGTCACAACGCTTTCCAGCGTCATGCCCTCGCCCTCCTTGCGGGGGTGCTCCCGCAGGAAGATCTGCTGCAGATCATACCACTGGGTGGGGCGGCTCTCGTCCAGATTGCAGAGGAAAAGGTTCTGCTTGAGCACCGGCACGTCATCCATGCCCCACTCGGCAAACTCGGCATCCGGGCCGCACCACTGCATAAAGCGGCGCAGCCCCTGCACGATGGGCTCGCCCCGGTCCAGGTCGGCCTGGGTCAGGCCCGTCACCTTGGCGATGTGGTGCTGCAGGGTGCGGAAAATGCGGGGCCGCAGGTGGATGGAGAAGGTATCCAGCACGTTTGCATCCTCGTCGATCTTCACCGCGCCGATCTCGATGATCTCGCCCCGGAAGGTCTGCTGCACGCCATGATAATTAAAGTTATACGGCTTATAGCCGATGTTCCATTCCAGATCAAATAAAACCAGATTGCGTGGCATTGTTGTTTGTGTTCCTCTCAGTTCAGGATAAATTTTTCGATGGCCTCGGCCACGCCGTCGTGGTTGTTGTCGGCGGCGGTGACGTAATCGGCCACAGCCTTGACGGCTTCCTCGGCATTCTGCATGGCAACGCCCATCCCGGCATAGGAGATCATGGAGCGGTCGTTCAGGCCATCGCCGCAGGCCATCAGGTTCTCCCGGGTCAGGCCCATCCGCTCCAGCAGGGCGGCAAGGCTCCTGTCCTTTGCCACGCCCAGCGGCACGGCCTCGATGAAGAAGGGGCTGGAGGGGTACAGGTCGATACGGCCCGCAAACTGCTCCTTTCCGGCGGCACAGACAGCATCCCGCCGGGCAGGGTCAAGGGTGATGAGCATTTTGCAGATCGGATAGTCCACATAGGAGGCAAGATCATCCACATGGAGCATCGGCAGCTTTGTGGTAAAGCACTCCTTGTTTGCCCACACGTCCTGATCCCGCTCACACACGATGCCCTCGCTGTTATAGGTCAGGATGGCCACGTCCTGCCGGGCTGCAAATTCGCAGAGCTCCGGAACGAACTCCGCTCCCAGCTGCACCTGATACAGGGCCTCGCCGGTCACGCAGTCCACGATCTTGCCGCCGTTGTAGGCCAGCACACAGCCGCCCTTTTTGTCCAGCCCCAGCTCCTTTGCCAGCGGCAGAATGCCCGCTGTGGGGCGGCCGGAGGCCAGCACGATGGTCACGCCCTGTGCAGCGGCGGCATCCAGCGCCGCGCGGGTGCGGGGGGTAACGATCTTTTCGTCATTGGTCAGGGTGCCGTCCAAGTCCAGAGCCAGCACCCGGATATTCGATCTTGCCATGATTTTTATTCCTCGTTCTCAGGCAGGGGCTTCCCGCCGGATATTTTATTACTTACCCATCTATTTTACAATGCTTTCCCTTTTCTGTAAAGCAGGAAACCTGTTCCCCGTCCAGAGACAAGCAAAAAAGCCGCCCGGCGAGCAAAACCGGACGGCTGAGAAGGAAGAAAACGCTGTGTTACAGGATGTCGATGTATTCCCCGGCCAGTGCCTTGTTCATGCTGCGGACGGCGCAGAACTTGCCGCACATGGAGCAGGTGTCGCTGTGGTCATCCTCCGGCAGGCGGGCATCCCGGATGGCCTTGGCGGTCTCGGGGTCGAGGGCGCAGGCGAACTGGGCATCCCAGTCCAGCACGCGGCGGGCATCGCCCATCTTGTCGTCGATATCCCGGGCATGGGGGATACCCTTGGCGATATCAGCCGCATGGGCGGCGATCTTGGAGGCCACGATGCCCTGCTTCACATCGTCCACGTTGGGCAGAGCCAGATGCTCGGCGGGGGTGACATAGCACAGGAAGGCTGCACCGCTCATGGCGGCAACGGCACCGCCGATGGCAGCCGTGATGTGGTCATAGCCGGGGGCAATGTCGGTGACGAGGGGTCCCAGCACATAGAAGGGAGCGCCCATGCAGATGCTCTTCTGCACCTCCATGTTGGCGGCCACCTGATTCAGGGGCACATGGCCCGGGCCCTCCACCATGACCTGCACGTTGTGTGCCCAGGCGCGCTTGGTCAGCTCGCCCAGACGCACCAGCTCTTCGATCTGGCAGACATCGGTGGCATCGGCCAGGCAGCCGGGGCGGCAGGCATCGCCCAGCGAGATGGTCACGTCGTGCTCGGCGCAGATCTCACAGATCTCGTCAAAGTGCTCGTAGAAGGGGTTCTCGTTGCCGGTCATACTCATCCAGGCGAACACCAGAGAGCCGCCGCGGCTGACAATGTTCATCTTCCGCTTGTGGGTGCGGATCTGGTCAATGGTCTTGCGGGTGATGCCGCAGTGCAGGGTGACAAAATCCACGCCGTCCTCAGCGTGCAGGCGCACCACGTCGATGAAGTCCTGCGCGGTCAGGGTAGCAAGGTCGCGCTGATAGTGGATGACGGAATCGTACACGGGCACAGTGCCGATCATCACGGGGCACTCGTGGGTCAGCTTCTGGCGGAAGGGCTGGGTGTTGCCGTGGCTGGACAGGTCCATGATGGCTTCCGCGCCCATATTGACGGCGCTCATCACCTTTTCCATCTCCACGTTGTAATCCTTGCAGTCGCGGGAAACGCCCAGGTTCACATTGATCTTGGTGCGCAGCATGGAGCCGATGCCCTCGGGGTTCAGGCAGGTGTGGTGCTTGTTGGCGGGAATGGCCACCTTGCCCTCAGCCACCAGCTGACGGATCTCCTCCGTGGTGCGGTATTCCTTTTTGGCCACGATCTCCATTTCCGGCGTGACGATGCCCTTGCGGGCAGCGTCCATCTGTGTGGTGTAGTTCTGCATGGTACTTTCCTCCAAATGTTTCTTTTATCTTGAACAGCGCTTTGCGCGCTGAACGTACCGGAAATAGGTTTTTGCGCAGCCTTTCCTCTGTGCGCAATTGGCTCCCCCTTTGGGGGAGCTGGCATCGCGCCAGCGATGACTGAGAGGGCGAGCCGCCTTACAGCTGCTCCGCCAGTGCCTTCAGCTCCCTGCACTCGGCCTCGATGTCCTCCGCGCCGAAGATTGCACTGACAAGGGCCACACCGTTCACGCCGGTGCCCTTGAGCCGGAGCAGGTTCTCCTTGTGGATGCCGCCGATGGCCACAACGGGGATGTCCACGGCATCGCAGATGGCTTTCATCATGCCCTCGGGCAGAACGTCCACGTCTGCCTTGGTGTGGGTAGAGAAAGCTGCACCCACGCCCAGACAGTCGGCACCGTGCCGGACGGCCTCCAGGGCCTCCTCCACGCTGTGGACAGATACGCCGATCATCATCTCATCGCCCACGCGCTGGCGCACCTGAGCAGCGGCCATATCCTCCTGCCCCACATGGATGCCCTCGGCGTGGCAGCGGATGGCAATGTCCACGTTATCGTTGATGAAAAAGGGCACGTTGTATTTTTTGCACAGGTCGTGGATCTCAAACGCCTCCTTCAGGAAGGCTTCCTCGTCCAGCTCCTTTTCCCGCAGCTGAACACAGGTCACACCGCCCTTCAGGGCGCTCTCCACCTGCTGATAGAGGGTCTGACCGCCCACCCAGGCACGGTCGGTGACGGCGTAGAGCCGCATATATTCTTCAGCGCACTTCATACTTGGCACCCTCTTCCAGCTGAGCCGGAGTCATATTGTAAATGGCATCAATGATGTAATTGCGGTAGGTAGCGTTGCCGTCCAGCGGGGTCAGCCGTGCATGGGCGATCTCGCCCGCAAGGCCCATGGCGCAGACGGCGGCAGCCGCAGCCTCCAGCGGCTGGCTGGGGTTGGCAGTGATAAAGGCCGCCGTCAGGGCGGAGAGCTGGCAGCCCGTGCCGGTGATGGCGCTCATCATTGGGTGGCCGTTGCGGATGCAGTAGGCTTTTGCCCCATCGGCCACGATGTCAATGGCACCGGTGATGGCCACAACGCCACCGGTCTTTGCGGCAAAAGCCTTGGCAAAGGCCACCGCGCCGTCCAGATTTTCCTCGGTGACCCTGTCGGCCACATCGGCATCCACGCCCTTGGTGGTGCCCGCACCGGAAGCCAGCGTCTTTACCTCGGAGATGTTGCCCCGGATGACCGTGAACCGCACCTCGTCCAGCAGGCGGTAGGCCGTCCCGGTGCGCAGGGCGGAAGCGCCTGCGCCCACGGGGTCCAGCACCACGGGGTGGCCCAGTGCATTGGCCTTTTTGCCTGCCTTGAGCATGGATTCAATGGTGCGGCTGTTCAGGGTGCCGATGTTGATGTTCAGCCCGCCGCAGATGGTGGTGATGTCCTCCACCTCGGCGGCATCGTCGGCCATAATGGGCGAAGCACCGCAGGCCAGCACCATATTGGCGCAGTCGTTCACGGTGACGTAGTTGGTGATATTATGAATCAGGGGGCTTTTGGCGCGGACATTGGCAAACTGCTCTGCAAACATGACGCACCCCCGTCAGGAAAGGCTGCTCTGCATGGAGCGCAGGGCACCGGAGTGCTGCAGGCTGTACACCAGCACGCCCGCAATGACCGCACCCACAGCGGTGGAGATGAGGAAGGGCACGATGTAGGCGTAGAACGCGATGTCACCGGCGCTCTTGCCCATCAGGCAGATGGCCACCGGGTAAGCACACAGGCCGCCCAGAATGCTGGTGCCGAACACCTCGCCCACCAGGGTGGCGATCAGGTTTTTGGTCTTTGCGTAGACCAGGCCGCAGAGCAGGGCACCGAACATGCTGCCCGGGAAGGCCATCAGGCTGCCCAGACCCAGGATATTGCGGAGCAGCGAGGCCACAAAGGCCACGCCCACGCCCCACCAGGGGCCCAGCAGCACGGCGCAGAGCACATTGACCATGTGCTGCACGGGGGCGCACTTGCTGCCGAACATCGGGAAGCTGAACACACTGCCCACCACGCACAGGGCGCAGAACATTCCAGCGAGAGCCAGCTTTTTCACAGAGAATTTTTTCATTGGAAACTCCTCTTTCTCAAAAAGCGGTCGAGGCTTGCTGGCCTCCTCTCACGCCGGAACACGGCTTCCCATCGCAGTTATTTCAAGGCTCAGGGCGCTCCCCCTCAGCCCGGAGCCGCCCGTTGCGGCGGCTTGCGGCAACAAAAAACAGGAGACACCACAGCGGTGCCTCCTGCAAAAAATCATTTTCCTATGACTTCCTACGGCGGCATTATCCGCATCAGGTCAAGGGTCGAAGTTTGGTTACTTCCTCTCAGCCCGCCTTACGAGCTCCCCTGTGTTTTGTTTTTCGTAGGGTATTGTACACCCGCCGGGGCAAAAAAGCAAGAATAAGTTTTTCTTTCGCCTTTTTGCCGCCTTTTTGCCAAATCGCTTTTACAATTTCCCGGATTATGTTATACTTGTCCCAAATTTCGCAGCGCCCGGGGGAGCCATTCCCCGCTTTGGGGCACTGCCCGGCACAAAAGGAGATTGAAGTTATGGGTCTCATCAAAGCAGCCATGGGCGCGGCATCCGGCGTGATGGGCGACCAGTGGAAGGAATATTTTTATTGTGACGCTCTGCCTGCGGAGGTGCTGGCCGTCAAGGGCCAGAAGCGGACCAATGGCCGCTCCGCCAACCGGCACGGCAGCGAAAACGTCATCTCGGACGGTTCTGTGATCGCCGTGGCCGACGGCCAGTGCGTGCTGATCGTGGAGCAGGGCAAGGTGGTGGACCTCTGCGCTGAGCCCGGCGAGTACACCTACAGCACCGGCACCCAGCCCTCCCTGCTCAGCGGCGGACTGAAGAACATCGACAGCGTGTTTGCAGAGCTGGGCAATCGGTTCAGCTTTGGCGGACAGGCCGGTTCCGACCAGCGCATCTACTATATCAATACCCGGGAGCTCACCGGCAACAAGTACGGCACCCCCAACCCGGTGCCTTTCCGGGTGGTGGACCAGCGCGCCGGCATCGATATCGACATCGGCATCCGGTGCTTCGGCGAGTACAGCTACCGGGTGGTCAACCCCATCCTGTTTTACACCAATGTCTGCGGCAATGTGGAAAACGCCTACACCCGCGACGCGCTGGACAGCCAGCTCAAGACCGAGCTGATGACCGCCCTGCAGCCCGCCTTTGCCCGGATCAGCGAGCAGGGCATCCGCTACTCTGCCCTGCCCGGCCACACCGCCGAGCTGGCCGAGGCCCTGAATCAGGAGCTGAGCGCCAAGTGGAGCAGGCTGCGCGGCATCGAGATCGTCTCTCTGGGCGTTTCCGGTGTCAAGGCCAGCGAAGAGGACGAGCAGATGATCAAGGAGCTGCAGCGCAGTGCGGCCTTTATGGACCCCACCCGCGCCGCCGCGCATCTGGTGGGCGCACAGGCCTCCGCCATGCAGGCTGCCGCCTCCAACACCGCCGCCGGTCCCGCCATGGCCTTTATGGGGATGAACCAGGCCGCTGCAGCGGGCGGTGTCAACGCCCGGGATCTCTACCAGATGGGCGGCCAGCAGACAGCCGCGCAGCCTCAGGCCGCACCGGCCGCTGGCTGGACCTGCAGCTGCGGCCACACCGGCAACACGGGCAAATTCTGTGCCGAATGCGGCAAGCCCCGGCCCGAAGCCCCGGCTGTCTGGGTGTGCAGCTGCGGTGCAAAGAACAGCGGCAAATTCTGCTCGGAGTGCGGCAGACCCCGGCCCGCCGCCAAGTGCGCCAACTGCGGCTTTGTGCCCGCCGACCCGGCCAACCCGCCCAAGTTCTGCCCCGAGTGCGGCAAGCCCTTTGGGGCCTGAGAGGGGTCTGACGCATGGCTGAAAAGACAACGAATTATCAGTGCCCGGCCTGTACCGGCCCCCTGCACTACGATGGTGCCAGCGGCAAGCTGGTCTGCGATTACTGCGGCTCGGCCTACGACGTAAAGGACATCGAAGCCCGCTACGCCAAAAAGCAGGCCGCTGCCGACACTGCCGCCGAGGGTGATGCCAAAAAAGCCGCCCACCTGCCCCGGCAGGACAACCCGGTGTGGAGCGAGGCCGAGGCGGAGGGCCTGACCAGCTACTCCTGCCCCACCTGCGGGGCCGAGCTGGTCTGTGACGAGACCACCGCCGCCACCACCTGCCCCTACTGCGGCAACCCCACAGTGCTGGGCGGCAAGCTCTCCGGCAAGCTGAAGCCGGAGTACATCCTGCCCTTCAAGCTGGACAAAAAGACCGCCATTGCCCATCTGACCAGATATTACAAGGGCAAGGCCTTCCTGCCCAAGGCGTTCAAGAGCCAGAACCACATCGCAGAGATCCAGGGCGTATATGTCCCCTTCTGGCTCTACGATGCCAAGGCCGATGCACGCGGCCGGTACGAGGGCCAGAACTCCGAGAGCCACCGCGAGGGCGATTACATGGTGACCACCACCCAGCACTACGATGTGCGCCGCGAGGGCTCGGCCGCCTTCACCAAGGTACCGGTGGATGGCTCCAGCAAGATGCCCAACACCCACATGGATGCCATTGAGCCCTTTGATTACGGTGACCTGAAGCCTTTCTCCACGGCCTACCTGCCCGGCTATCTGGCCGACCGGTATGACGAGGATGCCGATGCCTGTGCCGAGCGCGCCTACCGCCGGATGTACAACTCCACGGCCGATGCGCTCCACGCCACCACCGGCGGCTACAGCGAGATCCACCCCATTTCCGAGAACATCAACGTGGATATGACCCACGCCCACTACGCCCTGCTGCCGGTCTGGATGCTCCACACCCGGTGGAAGGACAAGGACTTCCTGTTCGCCATGAACGGGCAGACCGGGCGGCTCATCGGTGACCTGCCGGTGGACAAGAGCCGGGTGGCCGCGTGGTTTGCGGGCATCAGCCTGCCCCTGATGGCAGTGCTGGCGTTCCTGCTGTTGTTATAAGGGGGTGGCAGAATGAAACACACTGCAAAACGCTTTGCCGCCCTGCTGGCCGCTCTGGTGCTGGCGCTCTGCCTGAGCATCCCCGCCTTTGCCGCCGCACCGCTGGTGCGGGACGAGATGGGCCTGTTCGATGCGGATACTTACAGCCAGCTGGAAGCTTCCGCCGAAGCCGCCAGCGACGGCCACGACTGCGACGTATATTTTCTGGTAGTGGACAGCATCGGTGACACCGACCAGCGCCAGTACGCCAAAGATTACTACCTTGCCAACGGTCTGGGCAGCGGTTCTGAACAGAGCGGCATCCTTTTCCTGCTGGCAGTCGGCTCCCGCAAGTATGTCACCATCACCTACGGCGGCGGCGTGACAGCCTTTACCGATTACCGCATCGAGCAGATTGAAGATGCCGTTGTTCCCTATCTCTCGGACAACGACTGGGCCGAGGCCGCCTCCGAGTACCTCTCCATGTGCGCCGACACGCTGGATTTCTACGCCGAGCACGGCGAACCGCTGGATGTTGACAACGACACCAGCGGCTGGCCCATCCTGCTCCTCATCGTCATCGGCGTGCCCATGATCATTGCCGGTATCGTCTGCGGCGTGCTGTACAGCCAGATGAAAACAGCCCGGCTCAAGACCGAGGCCAACGATTACATCGGCGCAGGCTTAAAGCTGCGGGTGCAGGTGGACAACTACACCCACACTGACCGTGTGCAGGTCTACGACCCGCCCCACGAGGAGAGCAGCAGCTCCGGCGGCTCCTCCGTGGACAGCGACGGCTTTGGCGGCTCCTCCGGCGGCTCGTTCTGAGCGCCCTTTTCTCCAGCAATAAACCACCGGTTCTGCCGGTGGTTTTCGCTTGTTTCTATTTCCGCGTAACATGCAAAAGAAAGGAAACCCAACGAATGTCAAAGAAGATCACCGCCCTGATCCCCGGAGCCGCGCTGGCACTGGGCATCGCCTGCATCGCCAAGTGGCTGGAAACGCTGGAAAGCAGCGCCGGGCTCCACCTCATTGGCGCATCGGTCATCGCCCTGTTTATCGGCATGGCCATCAATGCGTTTTTCCAGCCCAACAAAACAACCGCGCCGGGCATCAAATTCACCTCTAAGAAGGTCCTGAAATTCGCCATCGTCCTTCTGGGTGCCAGCCTGAATATCCGCACCGTGCTGACCGTGGGCCGTTTTTCGCTGACGGTCATGCTCTTCACCCTGGCCACCTGCTTTGGGCTGGGCGCGCTGATCGGCAAAGCGCTCGGGCTCAATTGGAAAACCAGCAGCCTGATCAACGCCGGGACCGGCATCTGCGGCGGCTCTGCCATTGCCGCCATTGCACCGGTGATCGAGGCCGATGACATGGATATCGCCTACGGTATGTCCGCCACCTTCCTGTTCGATACGGTGATGATCGTTGTGTTCCCGCTCCTTGGCCGGTGGCTTGGGCTTTCCGATGCCGCATTCGGTCTCTGGGCCGGTACGGCGGTCAATGATACCTCCAGCGTTGTAGCCACCGGTTACGCTTTCAGTGAAGCAGCCGGCGACTTTGCAACGATGGTCAAGCTGACCCGCACGCTGGCGATCATTCCGGCTGTTCTGCTCTTTGCCGCCATCAACCTGCACCTGAAAAAGAAAGAGAGCGCTCGGGCCAACGGTGTCAAGGTGAGCATCCGTTCCATTTTCCCCTGGTTCATCCTTGCGTTCCTTGCCATGTCCCTGCTGACCAGTCTGGGCCTTCTGCCCGCCGGGCTGGTTTCCGGCCTGAAGACCATCAGCAAGTTTCTGATGGTCGCGGCCCTGGCGGCCATTGGTCTGAACACGAACTTCAAATCGCTCTGCCGTTCCGGCGCAAAGCCCATGCTGCACGGCTTCATCATCTCCACATTGGTCGTTCTGGTCGCCATTGGTGTTGAGTACATGATCGGCATTGCACCCTACGGCACGCTGTAACGCTCCTGCCAGCTGAATTTTCCCACAAAGAAAGAGCAGTGCTCTCCAATGGGTCCACCCACCGGAAACACTGCTCTTTTATTGTTCCGCTTTGCTCCACAAACGCGAACTTGTCGGGGCGAGGCCCCTCCATCTGCTCTCGCAGACCGTTCGGTCACTTAAAAGCCCCACTGGGCTTTCATTGCTTCGCAAACGCGAATTTCACTTACTTAGATAATGGCAATGTCAATTTTCCTGATAATAAAAAATACAGCAGAAGTAAACCAACTATAATTAGAATACCGCCAACCACTTTAATGCCAATTCGATTAACCTTGTTATTTTTTATAATTTTATTTGCAAAAACCAATAGTAGCGCACCAACTACTATAATAAAAACAGATATTAACGGATACATGAGTTTTCTCCTTTCAAATTCCGATTTATTGAACCAAGACGAGTATACCACACTCTCCCATGAAAGAACAGGCGGATATAGCACAAAAATCGCCATGATGATACCCTGCCTTTGGTCGTTGCTGTTCGGGGTCAGCGTTCGGACATTTGTTGGACTTCGATGGTGCTCTTGTTGGAGAGCGTCTGCCCCAAAACCTGCTGGAACCGAGTACGGCAAACTGGAACTTGTCGGGGCAAAGCCCCACTGGGGCTTTCATTGTTCTGCTTCGCTCCACAAACGCGAAGTTATCTGGTTGATGCCATTTTATCAGTCGGCCATGATCTCCTGAGAGCCCCATAGGAGATTAAGAAGTTCGCAAGCCAACCAGCTGGTACAGCAAGCCAGACAAAGGCAATGCCGAAACGCGGTGCACAGATCAGGGCAACGGACAGACGAATCGCAAGGTTCACCATGTTTGCAACGAGGAACGGACGCATAATTCCGAGACCGCGAAGGACTCCATCGGTTGCCATCTTGATACCCATGAAGATGAAAAAGTAACCAAGCCACCTCATATAGTCACCAGACACCTGATAGGCCAACGCCGTTCCGTCTTTTCCCAAGAACAGCGAGGAAATCTGCGTGTGCAGCGCTTCAATGACCACAAACGCAATGGCTGCAAAGCACAGATCCAGCACCAGTGCAGCGTGGTACCCTTTTTTGATGCGTTGGGGCTTGCCTGCGCCAAGGTTTTGGGAAACAAACGGCGAAACCGCATTGCCGATGGAGACAAAAATCAAAGAGAACACATTCTCTACTCGCATCGTCGCCGAATAGCCTGCCAGCGCCTGTGTGCCGAATGGATTTACAACTGCCTGCACAATCAGCATACCGATGGACACCGTAGACTGCTGAAGAATCGACGGCACGGCAATTTGCAGCATGGATTGCAGCCCCTGCCAGTCAAATCGTTGAAATGGGCTCTCGTATCGCCGCATCCGATGAAGAAAAATCAGAAAGGAAAATACGGCGGAAATGCCTTGGGCAATCAAGGTTGCAAGAGCGGCACCGAACACGCCCAGACCAAGCCCAGCAACCATCCAAAGGTCCATAAAAATATTCAGGACAGAAGAAAAAATCAGGAGTGCCAAGGGAATTCTTGATTCACCGATGGAGGTGAACATGTTGGAGAGAATGTTATACATAAACAAGAACGGAAAGCCCGCAAAATAGACCCGCAGATACAGCACCGCCTCATCCAGAATGTCGGGAGGGGTTTGCAAGCCCCGCATCATCGGGAGGGAAAAGCATAAGCCAAAAACGCCAAGGACAATGCTCAGAATCAAAAAGCTAATCAAGGAGGTTGACACGATTGTTTTCATTTTGCCATATTCTTTGGCACCGAAATAGCGGCTCACCAGCACACCGGCACCGACACCGGCTCCCAGTGCCACACAAATGAACACATTGGTCAATGCTGCACAGGCACCGACAGCTGCAAGTGCAGAAGAACCAACAAACTGGCCGACAATAATGGAGTCGGCCATATTGTATATTTGCTGAAAAAAACTCCCAAGAATCATCGGCATTGCAAAAACCGTCAACGCTTTGAGGGGCGCATCGGTTATCAAATACTCATCTTTCGACATTCTCATATTCCTCCTTGGTACTTGTATTGTAGTATCCGCTTCATTTGCCTTCACAACTTCCGAGTTATTGAACTGAGCCGAGTATACCACACTCTTCCCACAAATACTACCGCACAAAAAACTCCCATGCTCACATCGGAAGATGCTGTGCATGGGAGTTTTTGCTGCGCCTGTTACGGCGTATTGTTACTTATTGAAGGTCTTCTCGTTCAGCAGGCCCTCGCTCTTGGCAACGCAGATGCTGGCAACTGCATCACCCACCACGTTCAGGGAGGTGACCAGCATCTCGATGGGGCGGTTGATGGCCAGGATCAGGGAGTAGGCCAGCAGAGCGCCGTCGTTGACGAAGCCCATACCGGACAAGATGGTGAACAGGATGACAGCCCCAGCGCCGGGAGCGGCGGGGGTGCCCACAGATGCCAGCAGGGCCAGCAGGGCAACCACGACCAGCTGGCCGGGGGTGACGGTGTAACCGGCACAGCCTGCAATGAACACGGTGGCAATGACCTGCATGATGGCGGTGCCGTCCATGTTGATGGTCATGCCCAGCGGCAGGACGAAGGAAGCAATGCTCTCATCCACGCCGAACTCTTCCTCGCACACCTTGATGTTCAGGGGCAGGGTGGCGGCGCTGGAGGAGGTGGAGAAGCCAAACACTGCCACGTTAGCGATCTTGCGGATGAAGGTGAAAGGGTCCAGCTTGGCACCCAGTGCAATGACCAGCGGGTAGGCAATGATCAAGAAGGCCAGCAGCAGGACCACCGTGACCACCACATAGACCAGCGCAGGCTTGAGGTAATCGATGCCGTAGATGGCGAAGGTACGGGTCAGCAGCACAAAGACTGCAAAGGGGGCAAAGTTGCTGACGATGAAGTTCAGGAACACGACCACCACATCGTTGACCTCGCCCAGCAGGCGGCGCAGGGTCGCGGTGCGGCTCTCGCCCAGGGTGTTCATGCTCAGGCCGATGGCCACTGCCAGGAACACGCTGGAAAGCACAGCGCCATTGCTGCCAAAGGCAGTGATGATGTTGGAGGGGATGATGTTCAGCACCACGTTCAGGGGGTTGGAACCGGTGGAACCGCTGGCTTCTGCCAGACCCTCGATGCGGGTGTTGAACAGGCCCATGGAGTAGGTGCCGTAGCCCACACAGCCTGCCAGCAGCAGCGCCAGGAAGGAGCACAGCAGGAACCAGAACAGGGTCTTTGCGGAAATGCGGCCCATGGTGCGGGTGTCTGCAATGCTGCCGATGGCCAGCGAAATGGAGGTAAAGACCATGGGGATGATCACCAGCTGCAGCGCCTTGATGAAGAGCTGGCCGATGATGTAGAAGATGCCAAAGGAACGCTCAGCGCCCTCGGCGGTGATATCCTGGAACAGCAGGTTGTTGATGGTGGTCCAGGTCTGTGCCTGACCGCTGGCGTTCAGATGCTCCCGCAGGAACATAAAGGCCAGACCAGCCACCAGGCCGCAGACCAGAGAAATCGCCATGCGTTTTGCAAGGGATAATTCGTGTTTCTTTTTTGTTTCCATATACTTTTCCTCTCACAATACCGGTTTTTGGCTCACACTTTGCCTACTCTAGCACAACTCTCCCTGCAATGCAAGAGAAAATCGCGCAAAATACAGCATTTTTTGCAAATAAGTACGACTTTTCTCCGCAAAAATCCCCCGAAAGCACTCTGCCTCCGGGGGATCTGCTCACTTATTTCTTGAACTTGAACACCGGCGTGCCAGCGGCAGCATCGCCGTTTGCAACAACACTGATCTCCGGCAAGTCATCACTGTTGGTCACGATGAGGGCCGTTGCAGTGGGGTGTCCTGCGGCGCGGATGGCTTCCAGATCCACCTTCAGCAGCGGGGTGCCGGCCTTGACCTTGGCCCCTTCTTTGGTCAGGGAGGTAAAGCCCTGTCCCTTCATCTCCACCGTGTCCATGCCGACATGGATCAGCAGCTCAATGCCGTCATCGCTCATCATACCAACGGCGTGCAGGCTTTCGGGCACCTGCGTAACGGTGCCGTCAAAGGGAGCATAAACGGTGTCGCCGGTGGGCTCCACGCCGCAGCCGGGGCCCAGGATCGCAGAGGCAAAAGTCTCGTCGGGCAGCTGCTCCAGCGGGATCACCTTACCGTCAATGGGAAGCATGACCGTCATCTTCTGGCCGGAAAATTTCGTCTCGGATGCGGCCTTGCCGCCAAAAAGCTTGTCAAAAAAGCCCATAATACAAACCATCCTTCCACGGTACACAAAGTGCAGTCTTTATCCAGTTAAGAATAGCATATCCGCGCAGGAAATACAATCTGCATCCTGCACAAAGAGATGCACCGCCATTTGGCAGGTGTGCCCTTACATCAGCTCCAGCAGCTGCTCCACCTCTTCCATCCGGGTGGCCCAGCTGGTGGCAATGCGGACAACGGTGTGGGTATCATCGTACTTCTCCCAGAAGCCGAACTTGGCCTTGCCTTCCAGCGCGGCCAGCTGCTCGTTGGACAACACGATGAACACCTGATTCGTGGGCGAATCCATGAAGAACGAATAGCCCTTTTCGGCCAGTCCCTTCTTGAGCACGGCGGCGGTCTCAATGGCATTTTTGCTGATGGTCTGGTACAGGTCATCGGTGAACAGCACATCGAACTGGATGCCCAGCAGACGGCCCTTTGCCAGCAGAGCGCCCTGCTGCTTGACCATGGTCATAAAGTGAGCCGGTGCGCCGTGGGGGAACACAACTGCCTCGCCGCAGAGCGCACCCACCTTGGTGCCGCCGATGTAGAACACATCGGTCAGGCGGGCCACATCGGCCAGCGTCACATCGGTGCCCTCGGCGGCCAGACCATAGCCCAAACGGGCACCGTCCATGAACAGCGGCATGTGGTACTTATGGCAGACAGCGGACAGCGCTTCCAGCTCTGCCTTGGTGTACAGGGTGCCGTACTCCGACGGGTGGGAGATGTACACCATGCCCGGGAACACGAGGTGGTCCATATTGCCATCGGCATAGAAGGTCCTGCACCAGTCCTCAACAGTCCCGGCATCCAGCTTGCCGTTGGTGTGCGGCAGGCCGATGACCTTGTGGCCCGTGAACTCGATGGCACCGGCCTCGTGAGCGGCCACATGGCCGGTGAATGCAGCCAGCACACCCTCCCAGCGGCGCAGCATCGATGCAATGACGATGGCGTTGCTCTGGGTGCCGCCCGAAATGAACCAGACATCGGCATCCGGTGCGCCGCACGCCGCGCGGATCTTCTCCCGCGCGCTGGCGCAATAGGGATCGGTGCCGTAGCCGGAGACCTTTTCAAAGTTGGTCTCCACCAGCTTCTGTAAGATCGCCGGATGCGCACCCTCGCAGTAATCGTTTTCAAAATACAGCATATACTTTCCCTCGCTCTGCATTCAAGATAAACCTATTATCTGCTTTTTGCGCAGGGTTGTCAATGTGGAACCCCCGCACATGCGGGGAAAAGTCACTCACCTGTGAGCGGATAGATTTCCGCTTGGGATCACCCCCGCGTAGGCGGGGAAAAGTCCAGCTTGTCGAGTGCATCCTTGCACGGGCCGGGATCACCCCCGCGTGGGCGGGGAAAAGTTGATGGGCCGCCCGCGCAGGTCGGTCGGGGCAGGATCACCCCCGCACAGGCGGGGAGAAGTCCGTACTTTTTGTACGGCAAAAAGGATTATAAGGATCACCCCCGCATAGGCGGGGAAAAGGCGGAACTGACCGCAGCGGTGATCTCTGCCATGGGTTCACCCCCGCGCAGGCGGGGAAAAGGCTACCGGGAGTTTGGCATCGACATCTCGGATAGGATCACCCCCGCGCAGGCGGGGAAAAGCGTTGCACCGCGTCAAAAACGATCTGCGCTATGGGATCACCCCCGCGTGGGCGGGGAAAAGTACAGTCGTCCTTCCTACTCCCGGATATCTATGGGATCACCCCCGCGTGGGCGGGGAAAAGGGAACCAGGCGTTCTCATGGTATGGCAGTTCCAGGATCACCCCCGCGTGGGCGGGGAAAAGATTCTGGAACCGTCCATGGGTGTGGGCAACTTCGGATCACCCCCGCATGGGCGGGGAAAAGATGTTCGTCAGGTAGGTGCTGTATGCGGCAGAGGGATCACCCCCGCGTGGGCGGGGAAAAGACCGAGAACATAACGCCGAGCATCTATGAACAGGGATCACCCCCGCGTAGGCGGGGAAAAGTTCCACAGCGCAGCCGAGATCGATGAAAAAATGGGATCACCCCCGCACAGGCGGGGAAAAGTTATCGTTAACCTTATACTGACCAAAGGGCACAGGATCACCCCCGCACAGGCGGGGAAAGGTCAGGAATGAAAGGAATGAAATCATGGAAGTTAGGATCACCCCCGCGCAGGCGGGGAAAAGATAAGGCAGAGCATCTGGTACAGGACCACATAGGGATCACCCCCGCACAGGCGGGGAAAAGATGTTACCTCTGCGCAAGCACAAAGTCAAGTTGGGATCACCCCCGCGTGGGCGGGGAAAAGGCAAAGATTACGCCACGGCTGAAACGATGCAGGGGATCACCCCCGCATGGGCGGGGAAAAGCTGGCTGTCGCTTGACAGCTGTTTGCTGTGGTGGGATCACCCCCGCATGGGCGGGGAAAAGTTGCCCAGAAAGTTCACAAAGGCGGCAAATCCAGGATCACCCCCGCATGGGCGGGGAAAAGTGCAAGCCTGCCCAGAGGACAGCCCCGCATCAGGGATCACCCCCGCATGGGCGGGGAAAAGGCAGCCACGCCGCCCCAGTAGTCGGGACAGGCGGGATCACCCCCGCATGGGCGGGGAAAAGCCACCCACGGACAGCGCCCCGCCACCGGGCGCAGGATCACCCCCGCATGGGCGGGGAAAAGCTGCTGGTGCGCCGGTCGGTCGGCTGGCGGTGGGGATCACCCCCGCATGGGCGGGGAAAAGATCCACTCCACCACATGGTGGATGGTGCCGCCATAATCACCCCCGCATGGGCGGGGAAAAGATGCCGTTCGCGTTGGTAACTGCGCCGGAATCGGGATCACCCCCGCATGGGCGGGGAAAAGTGAACACCGTGACGAACTCCGTACCATCGGTGAGGATCACCCCCGCATGGGCGGGGAAAAGTGATCGCTAAGATGATTGCGGGTGTGGGTAACAGGATCACCCCCGCATGGGCGGGGAAAAGAATTTCAGCTTTTGTATATCGAACTTGACACGAGGATCACCCCCGCATGGGCGGGGAAAAGCTGGGAAGAATGGCGGTTGCGATTTCGGTGATAGGATCACCCCCGCATGGGCGGGGAAAAGTTTTGTGCTCCGTCTTTGGTGTGTTGCCACACAGGATCACCCCCGCATGGGCGGGGAAAAGTTCGTCTACAAGAACAAGACTGCCGATCAGGTGGGATCACCCCCGCATGGGCGGGGAAAAGCCACCTCACTGGTGGAGATCGAGTATTACTGAGGATCACCCCCGCATGGGCGGGGAAAAGCCCCTTTCAAACGTGGTCTGTTCCACATTCTCGGGATCACCCCCGCATGGGCGGGGAAAAGTCAGCTTTTGCCATGCTGCGGGCTTTGGTCTTTGGATCACCCCCGCATGGGCGGGGAAAAGTGGGCACTGTCACCGCGGCACTGGGTGATCTTGGGATCACCCCCGCATGGGCGGGGAAAAGGATGATTATGATAGTAGCGGAAAGGAACTTCAGGGATCACCCCCGCATGGGCGGGGAAAAGGCACATCAATGTGTGTGAAGTTTGTGTATCTGAGGATCACCCCCGCATGGGCGGGGAAAAGTGCCTGAGCGTTTCTTCGGTCTGGTCTCGCACAGGATCACCCCCGCATGGGCGGGGAAAAGAAAGCGAGTATCTCCTTATCGCAACAGAACTAAGGATCACCCCCGCATGGGCGGGGAAAAGAGCTTGAGTGTTTCTTCGGTCTGGTCTCGCACGGGATCACCCCCGCATGGGCGGGGAAAAGTGAACCGTTCCGCTGGTGCTGGTTTTGATAACAGGATCACCCCCGCATGGGCGGGGAAAAGTCCACGGGTCTGCGGGTGTCGGACGTGCTTGAAGGATCACCCCCGCATGGGCGGGGAAAAGCCGGCTTCAGTGATGCTATTGCCAATTCTGGAAGGATCACCCCCGCATGGGCGGGGAAAAGTTGTGGTGTTACCTTCCAGGTTCATTTTATAGGGGATCACCCCCGCATGGGCGGGGAAAAGGATCTTGAACACCGCCTGTTTCATAGCGTCCAGGGATCACCCCCGCATGGGCGGGGAAAAGACTAAAAAGATCCCATAGAAGCGGCATTTTTATCAGCGGGCCGATCCCGTTTCATTCAGTTTTGCATAGACCTGCTGGATCAGGCGGCAGTCGGGCAGGGCGCGATGGGTCTCCTGCTGGGCAACCTCAAAATGCCGGGCCAGCGTGAGCAGCTTATAGTTCATCACCCCCGACACCTTACGGCGGGCAAGGGGCAAAACATCGATGCTGCGGTTGGTAAGCAGGGGTCTGTCATTCCGAATGCAGGCCGCACGCAAGAAATCGAGGTCAAATTTCAGGTGATAGCCCACCAGCGTATCTTTGCCCACGAATGCGAGAAACGCCTCCAGCGCGGCCAGCGGCTCCATACCGCCGCTCCGCTCCTCCGGCGTGATGCCGGTGAGCTTTGCCACCACATCCGGCAGAGGTTCTGTGCCCCGGACAAGGGCCGAAAATTCTTCGGCAGGCTGACCATCCCGCACACGGAGAGCGCCGTATTCCACAATGGCATCTGAGGCGGCGTTCAGACCGGTGGTTTCAAGGTCGATCACGGTGTAGCTTTCTTCCTTGGCAGGGGCGGCGGCTTTCTTCCGGGCCATTTTCTGAGCCATCTGGCGTTTGGCCGCGTTGCTGAATCCCGGTTTGAGATCAGCCGCCGGGGCCTGCGTCTGGGGCAGCGGGCGGCGCATCAGCTTGATGCCCTCGAAATCAACGGCCTCCCAGCTGGTGTTGTGGGTGCGGAAATCCATCCGCTGTTCGTTGTTGGTATTGAACACCAGCGTTGCCTGCCCATTTTTCAGGTTTTCGCAGACGCGATCCCAGATGGCATCCCGCACACGGCTGCTCACATTGCCCACATACACGCCGGTGTTGATCTCGCACAGCCACTTGGACAGGTCACCCCGCAGGCTGGGCGGACAGTTTGTCATAGTCAGGACAACGATGGCTCCTCACCTTCTTCCGCATCGAAGTAGTTTACGCCGTTGGCAACGGTGCCGATCTTGTTGTCCCAGAGATAGACCGCTTCCGGTTCCGCCGCCTGCTCCTCTTCGTTCAGGAGCAGCCAACGGACATCGTGCACCATCCGCTCCAGAATATGATGTTCCACCATGGCATCCCGCACACGGTGGCGCATAACGGAGGGCAGATCCTGCGGAGCCTGCGCCGCTACCTCGAAGGCCAGCGGGATGACCACCTCGGCCTTGTACAGATCGGCGATATCGTACACAAAAGAGCCCTCGTGCTTGACGTGGACAAATCCCAGTCCCGGCGCGCAGCCCAGCGCAGTGATGACCGCAAAGGCCAGGCCGTACAGGCAGGCCGTGCCCGCCGAAAGAGCCTGATTGACAAGGTCGCCTGCAGAAAAATCATTGGGGTCATACACCCGGCCATTCCATTTAACACCGGTGGCCTTTGCGGCCTTGCGGTATGCCGTACGCACCCGGCTGCCCTCCCGGCCCCGGAGCTGCTGGGTGGTCAGGTGGGAAACATCCTCATCCGGGAAACGGAGCTGGTACATTTTGCGCACCACTTCCAGATGTTCCCGCTGGTTGGAAAAGCGCTCCGCCTGCCGTTCCAGCAGGCGGGAGTGCTCACTCAGGGCACGGCCATGGGCGTAGAACCGCACGCCATGCTCCCCCACCCAGACCGCTGCCACACCGGTATCCCCCATCAGCTCCATGGCACGGTGGGTCACACGGGTGCCGGGCCCCAGCAGCAGGACAGAGATGCCCGCTGCCGGAACCTGAACGATTCCCTTTTCATCCGTTACGGTAATGGCTCCATTGTCCCGGCCAAGGGTGCAGTGTTCCAGATACAGAAAGGTCATCCGGTCCCGAAGCTGCGGCAGCGCCTGCCGTTCGGGCCGCGCAATGCCCGGCATCTCAGCCATGGTCTCCTCCCCTGTGGATGATGGTCATCAGGCCAAGGCCATAGGCCTTGCCCCGGCCAACGCCCTCGCACAGCAGGGCCTTGAAGGCCTCCGGGTCCGTCACCTGCAGAATGCCCTCGTAGGTCACAGCCAGCAGGGTAACGGGCCGGGTGCCGTTTTTCTTGAAGTGATAGGTCTGCTTCCGGGTCACTGCGAAGGACCCCTCCGAGACGGCAAAGCCGTGCTTTGCGGCCTGCGCCCACAGCCATTCCTCCTGCTCCACCTCGAGATAGCAGGGTTTCAGGGTGCCCCGAGCCGTATGGTCGGCAGAGTCTTTTTTGCTGCGGGTGGGGTTGGCAGTCAGGCGGAACTGCCAGCAGCTGCCCGCTGTCACCCGTTCCAGCAGCGGGTCATAGGGCCGGGTCTCCGGGGGCGCACCGGTGCCGAACTGCGCACACAGGGCGGTCAGATCCGGCCGTTCCTCACTGAGCAGGAGCAGGTACAGTTTTTCTCCCAGCTGATCCAGCCGCCACAGCCTGCGGCGGCGCGCACCGGCAAAAGCGTTTTCCACCGCACCATGGAATTTCTGGGGCGAGATCAGCGCCACCATGGTCTCACGGCGGGTCGGGTCAAGTTCTGCGCGGGATAGATACATGGTTTCTCACCTCAATTCTGCCATTGCGTCATGTTCGGTCGCGCCGGGCATTTCCGGCGGGTTTGTGTTCCACTCCCGCACCGGGCGGAAGCCGTACTGCCGGTGGATGGGACTGAACGACACCGCCAGATCACGCCGGGGCACGGCAGCAGCATCCGCCGGGTCCGCGTCTGCCACGATGCGCAAGGGGGCCCCATTCCTCTGTTTCACCAGCAGCGGTTCGGCCCGCAGGGTATCCAGCAGTTCCCCGGCCCGGATGCCAAGGCAGAGCGGCAGGGTGGGCGGGCAGGAACGCCGCCCCAGATACAGCGGGTAGGCCGGATGTTTCAGGGCCGTTTCCAGCTCCTGTAACAGGGCGGTGTCCTCGCTTTCCAGCCCCACCAGAAAGACCGCATCCTGCAGGTAATGGCGGTAGGTCACATAGGGAGCCTTGCCTTTTTTCCGATCCTCTTCCCGGTTGGCTGTGTGGAAGTCCACCAGCAGGCTGCCCTCCCGGTCAGCACGGACGGCAAAGTGCAGGCCGTTCAGCCGGGCAAGGCCTGCGGCATCGTCCCGGCGCAGGCCCAGTGCCGCTGCCAACAGGCCAATGACACCGCTTTTGGTGGGTTCCCGGTTCGTTTTGCGGGTCTCAAATTTGGAATCCGCACCCCACGATTGCAGGGGCGCGGCCAGCCGAAGCAACAGCGTTGCCATGGTCACACCTCATTTCCGGGCAGCTTCTCCTTTACGGCACGTTCCAGCGCGGTGAGCATCTGGTTCAGGGGCATGGCCGGGGCCAGCTCGTCCAGCCCGATGCCCACAGCAAAGCTCTGGGCCGGAGCATCCGCATAGCAGGCATACACCTGCTGCGCGTATTGCTTCAGCGCCGTCTTGGAGGGTTCCGCATAGCCTTCAGGGCTCTTGCGCACCGGCTTTTCAAAAGCACCGCAGAGGTTCACAGGCTGATCCTCCCGCAGGGTGACATAGACAACATCCGGCAGGGTGCGGTTGGCAAAGCTGTTCTGCTTTCCGGTGGGCATGGAGCGGATGAAGGCTTCGCCGAACACCCGGACAGCCTGGGCTGCCTTTTCAGCCCCCAGCAGGTGCACCAGCTCCACCATGTTGACGGTGGCATAGCGATACAGGGTGGAAGAGTTGTACTCCACCGTGCCCAGATGGCCCGCACCTGCCGAATCCTCCGGGGCACAGTCATCCACAGCGGTGAAGTAATCAAACTCGTTCTGCACGGCATGGGTGGAGATGCTGTGGGCCACCTGAGCGGCGGCATCGTAATTCAGGGAAGGCGCATCTGCCACCATTCTTCCGAACAACGCCATATCTACCGAAGGAGCCGTCCCCAGTGCATCTTTATACTGCTTCGGGTCATTGCAATCTGCAATCGCCAATTCAGCCAATGCTTTGGCCTGGGCCTCGCTCAAAAAGAACAATGTCTTAAGTTTGTCCTCTCCGCTCTTCTCGTCCACCTTAAACCCTGTGTTTTTGACTACTTTCTTTGCCAGTTTAGCTGCGTCCGCATCCGGTGCAAGCAGTTTGATCTGCTTTTCCACCACATCTGCAATCTTTTTGGTTCGGCTGCCGATATCTTCAGCATTCAGCATGTACTCATCTTTGAACATCTCTCGGATCGCGTGCTTCCACGCCTGAGAGGATACCCGGGCGCGGGTGGCACCGCCATAGACAGCCGTCTTGGGGCTGCCGGTATCGTCGCGGTTCACACAGCTGGGCGGCACCGTTTGCAGCACATGAAAATCAACATACAGACGCTTGGTATCCATTTCAATTCTCCTTTTCTTCGGTTTCAGGTGTGTCGGCATTCATCTGGTAGAGGTCCCGGCCCCACTGCAGGCGGACATTGGCTGCCTGATCCGGGAGCTGGAACCGGTACAGCTCCACAGCCAGCCGGGGGTAATCCAGTTTCAGCTTCGGTTCGTTTCCCCGGAACAGCTGCACCATCCCCCGGAGGTAGTGGGACACCTCGGGCATAGAATCCGCTGTGGCCAGTGCGTTGAACCGGCGCAGGACGCTGCTCTCGGTCCAGTCCTGCGCGGCAGCTGCGGAATTCTGGGCCAGCAGGCGCACCGCCCTGCCCAGCGTGCAGCCCTTTTCATTCATGGAAATGTTCTCTTCTCCCTGCTGGTGCAGGGCGTAAAGAGTCAGGGCAAGGTAGACCGCCCACTCGGCTTCCGATGGTTCCCGGCACTCTCCTGCCGCCGTTTCCCTGCCCCAGAGCTCTTTGGGCAGTTCCTGCAGGAAGCTGCCCCACAGCGCCGGCAGGTCGCCGGGCTGATGCCCAACGCCCCGGCGCAGCTCTGCCAGCCGGGCACGCCGCTGGGGTTTGGGCAGGCTCCACAGCCCGCTCAGCTGTCCGGCCACATAATCATGGATCGCATCCGTTATCATGCTGTTCCTCCTTCTTTCTTCGGGTAGAGCTTCCGCAGATTGTACAGGAAGCTATTGTAGGCCTTGGGGGCCGTATACAGAACGGTTTTCTTTTCGTCCTTTTTACCGCCTGTTTTCACCTCGACCCTATGGCCCACAAAGGCGGCATTTCCGGCCCGCTCCACCATCTGGCGGCCTAGCTCTGCGGCCAGTTTGCGGGCTTTCTCCTGCCATTCATCGGCTTTTTCGTCCAGCTTGTCCGTTTCGGGGTCAATGCTCTGCAGCCAAAGCCGGAACGGCTGGTCGATGGTAAAGTAGAACTGGGTGCGGGCGGATTCCGCGGTCGTATCGTTCTTATCTCCCGCCGCAAGGGAGAGCTCCCAGGCAAGGCGGCCGACGCATTGCGCGGCCTGCTCGCAGTTTTCCACCTCATCCTCTACTCGAGATTGCCATGCACGGCCCAATTCATTTAGCAAAGCCAGTTCCATAGAAAGCTGATCCGTATAACAGTCTGTCATGGAGTTGCTCATCTTGCCATATTCCACACCAAGCGCACATATCTGCAAATGCTCTTTTCTGCTCAGTATCTTCTCGTTTTGCAGTAAGGTATTCCACCAGATCACTCCGGGAACATGGCTATCGATTCCAGTCAGAGCCGAAAACTCTCGCCAAAGTTGTTTGCTCATACTATGCACACGCGGGTAATAGTATCGTGGGTTATTTTTGCTCTCTTCTTTTTTATTCCAGAGCGTCATCGGTTCGGCAAATGCATTCGTTGAATCAAAGAAATCTCCACCAAGCACAGTACAACCTGTCACCCAGCCTTCCTGACGCTTCAGCAAAATTCTTCGGTATTGCATCGTCATCAGTCCAGCAAAGTTATCCGGGCAGGGTACTTCTGTGCGTTCCTCTGTCCGGGCTGCATCCAGCTCCCAACAGGGAGCATCCTCTTCCCAGAGCTTTCCACCATCCCGCAAGAACATCAGATTTCGCATCAGAGTATCAAACAGGTTTGCACCTTTTACATAGACAACGCCCAGTCTGCCCAGCCAGCCCGGCCCCATAGAAGGCAGCGTTCTATCCTTTGCCTTTTTCTTTGCCGCAGTATCGTCGTAATTATTCAAAAAAACAAGCCATCTTGCCGCCTGTGGATAGGTCAGCCGCTCTTTCGCTTCGCCTGAATAGGCAGAAAACAAGCTGTCCTTATTTTCGCTTTCAAAGATTTCACCGTTCAATTTTTTGGCCCGGAATGGGCTTCCGATCTTCGCTTCCGGCACCTGCCAGAAGGGGCGTTCCGGGTGGAAAAGCCAGAAGCGGTCCCGCCACTGCTCCAGATAGGCCCGGATGGGCGCTTCCGGAAAATGCCCCAGCCGGTACAGCTCCTCCCAGCGGATCAGGGCATCGTCCGTTTCCTCAAAGGGGGCCGGCGTACCGTTTCCATCCACCCGGGAAAACACCGTGTGCAGAACCGCCAACAGCAGCCGCAGCATGGCGGCATCCTGCGTGGGCAGTTCTCCGGCCAGGTCGCGGTATTCGTGGGCGTGCAGCAGGGCATCCGGCAGAGAGACTTCCTGCACGGTATAGTCCTGCCCGCGCACCCGCATCCAGCGTTCCTCCAGCAAATTATACTCAATTTGCTTCATTCTCTTCCTCCTTCCGGTAGGTCAGACCGTTTTCACGGTCGTATTGCAGCACCTGCCCGGCAAGCTGTGCGGTCAGGTGGTCATCCAGCAGTAAGATCAGTTCTCCCCGCAGCAACGGCGACTGCTGCCACAGCCCGAACACGTCCCGGTTCCGGGCTTCCAGTGCGTCGATGGTCTGTTCCACCGACCACCGTTTGCTGAAATATCCGGGCAGGCGCAGCTTCTGCCGTGCAATTTGAAGCGCCATCTCCGGCTGAGGCGGCTCGTCCGTGGGCACGCTGGCACCGGGATGCCCCGTTTCATCGGGCAGGAAGCAGACATTTCCCGCCGCATCCCGCATCAAGACCAGCACGTCAATGGAAGGGTCTCCGTCACGCACCGCCGCGCGGGCACCGTTGTCACTGACCGCACCCACATCATCCATCCAATTGTCCAGCGTATTCCGGGAAGGGCGCTTTCTGTGCTCTTCCGGCGGCAGGATGGTAAAGGTCTCTGCCTTGCTCATTTTGATTTGTTGGGCCTTTTCGTACTCTGCCCGGGCCGCAGTGCTCTGTGGGCTGGCGGGCAAAGGGTCGGGCTCCCAGCCATAGACATCCTGCACCAGCGGGGCAATGTCATGGGGCAGGGTGATGGCGGTGGGCAGGAACTTGCGGGTGCGCCAGAGCAGCCATTCCCCGTAAACCGCCTTGCTGCCCTCGTCGAAGTCCTCCGTCCCAGTGTCCAGCACGGCACAGCGGGCCTGCGCCACCGGCCGGGGACAAGCCCGCCCCTCGTGGCGGTGCAGTCGTCCGATGCGCTGTAAAAGCAGATCCATGGGGCAGAGCTCTGTGACCAGAAAATCCAGATCGATATCAAGGGATTGCTCGAGCACCTGCGTGCCCACCACAATGAGCTTATCCCGCTGTTCCGGGGTGGAGTGCTTGCCGATGCGCTTCATCAGCGCCTCTTCTTTGGCGGCACGGTCGGGCATAAGGAACTGAGCGTGGAATACCACCACCTCAAACTCCGGCAGTTCTGCCCGCAGACGAGCCGCAATGGCCTGCGCCTTTTTCACGGTATTGACGATCACGCCCGCACAGCCGCCCTCCCGCAAGGCACTGCGCAGAGTGTCAGTCAGCTGTTCCTCGGTCAGCGGGAATGTCTCCACTCTGCGTGGTTCGGTTTCCAGTGGGATGGTCATCTGCTCCACCCGTTTGCCGTCCGTCCAGGTCAGCAGCGGATAGCCCCGGCAGGTCTGCCATAAGCCGTCCGGAGCGGTTCTTCCATTCAGGTAGGCCCTGACCAGCTCGACCCGGCGCTTGGCGGGCAGGGTAGCTGAAAGCAGGATCACCGGCACTTTGTACCGGCCCAGCCAGGTCAGCGCCCGGTCAAGGTAGCAGTTCATGTAAGCATCGTAGGCGTGGCACTCGTCGATGACCACCACCTTGCCCGCAAGACCAAGATGGCGCAGCATCACATGTTTTTGCTGTAACGCCGCCATCAGCAGCTGATCCACCGTGCCGATGACAAAATCAGCCAGCAGTCCCTGCTTATTGCCGCGAAACCACTGATGCACCATCACCCGGCTCTCCGGGTCAGCATCGGGGTCCGCTTCCAGATCTTCCTCCACCCGCACCGTGTCCTGCTGCAACCGGAGGTAGGCCTCGTTCAGTTCGGCCATGCCGTGGGCCAGCTTGATGGAGTGCTCCAACCCATCCGGCTGCTTTTCGGCCCATGCCAGCAGCCTCCCAAAGATACCATTGGCGGTGGCCTGAGTGGGCAGACCAAAGAAGATGCCGCCCTCACCGCCGTGCTTGGCTAAAATCTCTGCCGCGCCCAGCGCGGCCTCCGTCTTGCCCACGCCCATCTGTGCTTCCAGAATGAACATCCCCGGCTCCTGGGCCTGGCTGACAGCTTCCAGCATGGCCCGCTGGACTTCGTTGGGCGGAAAGCCGAACCGTTCCGCAAACGCCCCCGGTTCCGTCACATCTGACTGCACCTCCCACGGAGAGGTCAGGTCCAGCGCTTCCCACGCCCGATTGACACGGGCAGGATACAGGGTATCGCTGCCCACCTCTTCCACAGGGATGAGCGGAAAATACCGGGTATTGCTGGCGACCCAGTCCGCCATGATGAGTAGGCCGGCCAGCAAGATCTCAGCCGGGATGGTCAACTGCGGCAGCTCGTCCACGCTGGAAAAGCCGCTTTCCTGCAAGGCGTAGTCAAACAGTTCCCGCCAGCAGCTCTCCCAGAATTTCTGTTCCCCCTCGGGCCAATAGTTGGATTCCCAGCTGCCTTCTTCTTCCTCATCGCCCAGCTGGTCAAATACGTCCTTCCCGGTTTGTGGCTTGCCATGGTGCGCGCCTGCTACCGATGCAAGCCCGTTGGGGCATTTCAGCCACCGCAAGATGGCCTCACTCGCCAACGCGTGACGTGAATACTTGCGGTTCTGCTCCCGGTAACTGAGCGTTGTATATTTCTCCAGGTACTGTCTGGGCTCCGGCAGTTGTGCCATGATAGGACCCTGGAAATTTGTGGAAGCCTTTCCAAGATCATGGACCAACCCCAGAAAGCAGGCGGTCTGTGTCAGCAGGTCCTCGTCCAGCTCGATATGCTGACGGACGCTTTCCGGCAGCCACCTCTGCACCAGATATACCATAATACCCGCCGTATCCCTCAGGTGCATCCAGAGCGGCAGCCAGAAGCCGCTGTTCACCGGGTCTGTCTTGCCCGCAAACAGCCGCACTTCGTAGGGAACACCTCGTTGTTTCATCCTGTTCCACCTCCACTGCAGTCAGGAAAATCGCATTTTCCGCACCATCGGAGCTTCTCTGAGGATAGAATAGCACACAGAAAGTCCTATAAAGCGGACTTTTGCTGCTTTTTTCATGGGTTTTTTCAGTTTTTTGATGTCTGCCGTTTTCCGGCTGTTACCCCCGCAAGGCGGGGAAAGTGTTGCTCCCTATCAAGCATTCGGAGCACATCCGCTGATGCAGATCACAGAGGTATTACATATCATGCATTGTTCTAAATCTCTGTACACCAATATTACACCTTTTTTCCCAACTTTACAAGCGGATCCTTCCGATTCAGCAAATGACACAAAAACCGCCCCGGCTTCCTGTTACGGAAACCGGGGCGGTTCGATTGCGTTACTTGTGCTTTTTCAAGCGCTCATGCAAAACCTTGCGGGGATTCTTGATCGCAGCCTGAGCGGGTGCCAAAATTACAGAGCGTTCGGAGTAACGGTGATACGCTATTTGTGAATTTCCAGTGTGTTTTACTCCATCTCCGCAATGATCTTCTCCAAATTTTCTTCCTGCAAATAGAATTCCGGCAGTTT